>Ga0256406_1000088_pt1 | contig 164431 bp, 138 predicted proteins | sample RumenRJG_03DNA_FD_185986 | JGI IMG/M metagenome (GOLD analysis project Ga0256406, IMG submission 185986) | Bovine rumen microbial communities from Lethbridge, Alberta, Canada - RJG_03 | ecosystem: Host-associated > Mammals > Digestive system > Stomach > Rumen | place: Canada: Alberta... | reverse complement strand
GGCAGGACTAGTCAGCTTGCTTGACTACTACACAAAGCGTCACGCTTTGAAGTTTAGTTGAACCGCCGTATGCCGAACGGCACGTACGGTGGTGTGAAAGGGGCTACGAGTTAGCCCCTATTCGATTATATGATTTTAGTGTGCTAAACCGAATACGATAAGGGAAAGTCAGAGGCAAAGGCAATGGCAGTGGAGAATATCAACTGGTATCCGGGACACATGAAGAAGACCAGAGAGCTGATCAGGGAAAACCTGAAACTGGTCGATCTTGTTGTGGAAGTGGTCGATGCCAGGATACCCGTCTCCAGCAGAAATCCTCTGATCCATGAGATCCTGGGGGACAAGCCCTCCCTTATCGCATTGAACAAGATGGATCTTGCCGATAAGGAAGCCAACAGGGCATGGCTGGAGCACTTCAGGGGAGAGGGCATCCCCGCCATACTGCTCAACAGCAATTCGGGAGAGGGAATAAAGGACCTTCTCGGTGAACTCGGGACCATGTCGAAGGAGAGAAAGGAGAGCCGCCAAAGCAGGCCCTTCAGACTGATGATAGTAGGCGTCCCGAACGTAGGTAAGTCATCGCTCATAAACAGGCTTTCGGGAAGGAAGAGTACCCAGACGGGAGACAGACCGGGAGTCACCAAGGGCAAGCAGTGGATAAAACTCGCAAACGGCATGCAGCTTCTGGATACTCCGGGGATACTGTGGCCCAAGTTCGAGGATCCGGAAACGGGCAAAAACCTGGCTTACTGCGGATCCATAAAGGATGAGATCATGGACATCCCGACCCTGGGGATGGAACTCATAGGCTACCTTGCAGATAATTATCCCGACCTTCTCAGGGAAAGATATAAGATGGAAGAGATCCTCGATACGCCTCTCGAGAACATGGAGGCTATGGCCGTGAAGCGGGGGTGCATCCTACCGGGCAAGAGGATAGATTATGAGAGGACCGGACACATGGTCCTGGATGAGTTTCGCTCCGGGACCATCGGAAGGATCACACTGGAGAGACCATAGATGGGGATGACCAAAGAAGAAAGACTTAAAAAACAGGCCCGGCGTCTCGTAGAGATGAGGAAGATAGAGGATGAACTCCATGCTCGAGGCGTTGCCTTTGTGGCAGGCGTCGATGAGGTGGGAAGAGGCCCTCTGGCCGGTCCCGTTGTCACTGCGGCGGTAGTGCTGCCTGAGGGATTCGACGTCCCCGGTATCGACGATTCCAAGAAACTTTCGGAGAAGCGCAGGGAGGAATTCTATGATATCATTATGGACAGAGCGCTGGCCGTGGGAATAGGCCAGGCCGACCATGAGGTCATAGACGAAATAAACATCCTCCAGGCGACGAAAAAGGCCATGAAGACAGCCCTGATCGAGGCCGAAAAGGATCTTGCGAGAAGGACGGGGGATGAAAAGGCAACCATAGAGCATGTGCTGCTGGATGCGGTGGATCTAGAGGGTGTGGATCTTCCGCAGCAGGCGATCGTCAAAGGTGATTCCAAGGTGCTGTGCATAGCTGCCGCATCCATCATAGCCAAGGTCACAAGGGACCGGATGATGGTCGAGTACGGCAGAGAATACCCCTGGTATGCATTTGAGAGCAACAAGGGATATGGAACAAAGGCTCACTATGAGGGAATAAAAGAACACGGACTGTGTCCGATACACAGAAGGACATTTCTCAAAGACTACGTATAAGTAAATGGAAGGAAAGGAGTAAAACCAACCATGAAGACTGATATCCAGATCGCACAGGAAACACAGGCAAAGGACATAGGGGAGATCGCCAGGGCGGCGGGGATCGATGAAAAGTATCTGGCTCGCTACGGAAACGACAAGGCCAAGATCGATTACAACATACTCACAGAGAAGAAGAACGATCCCAACGGCAAGGTGATCCTGGTCACAGCCATATCGCCTACACCTGCAGGAGAGGGTAAGACCACGACTACTGTTGGACTTGCCGACGCAATGACGAAGATAGGTAAGAAGACCATGGTAGCTCTCAGAGAGCCTTCCCTGGGACCTGTATTCGGCATCAAGGGCGGCGCTGCGGGAGGCGGCTATGCCCAGGTGATTCCAATGGAAGACATCAACCTTCATTTCACGGGAGATATGCATGCAATAGGCGCAGCAAACAACCTGCTGGCTGCTATGCTCGACAACCACATCCAGCAGGGCAATGATCTGAGGATCGACCCCAGGAGGATAACCTGGAAGCGCTGTGTGGACATGAACGACAGACAGCTCAGGTTCATCACCAATGGACTGGGCGGCAGGGTCAACGGTACTCCGAGAGAAGACGGCTTCGACATCACCGTAGCCAGCGAGGTAATGGCCATACTCTGTCTTGCGGACAGCATCAATGATCTTAAGGAAAGACTGTCCCGCATCATCGTCGGGTACAACTATGACAACGAGCCGGTGACAGCAGGACAGCTCAACGCCGAGGGAGCCATGGCGGCCCTGCTCAAGGATGCGCTGAAGCCCAATCTGGTACAGACTCTGGAGCATACGCCGGCACTGATCCACGGAGGACCCTTCGCAAACATAGCTCACGGATGCAACTCCATCATGGCCACCAATACAGCAAGGAAACTGGCAGACTACGTGATCACGGAAGCCGGATTCGGAGCGGATCTGGGTGCAGAGAAATTCCTGGACATCAAGTGCCGCATGGCCGGGATCGTGCCGTCTGCCGTGGTCATAGTAGCTACAGTGAGAGCGCTTAAGCATCACGGAGGAGTGGCAAAGGCCGACCTTCAGGATGAGAATCTTGAGGCGCTCAAGGCTGGACTTCCCAACCTGCTGCAGCATGTTGAGAATATCACCAGGGTCTATGGACTTCCTGCGGTGGTGGCCATCAACAGATTCCCCACCGATACCGAAGCCGAACTAAAACTGGTGGAGGACGAGTGCAGGAAGCTTGGAGTCAACGTTGCTCTCAGCGAAGTCTGGGGCAAAGGCGGAGAGGGCGGTATCGCTCTGGCCGAGGAAGTGGTCAGACTCTGCGAGGAGAAGTCGGACTTCCATTATTCGTATGAACTGGACATGGGTATCGTCGACAAGATCAAGGCGATCGCCAAGAAGATATATCACGCCAAGCACGTGATCATCCAGCCTCCTGCAATGAAGGAGATCGAGAAACTGGAAGCTCTTGGACTGGGTGGACTTCCGATATGTATGGCCAAGACCCAATACAGTTTCTCCGACGACCAGACCCTCCTTGGGGCACCTCAGGGATTCACTCTGAACGTTAGAGAGATCAGGGCATCTGCAGGTGCAGGATTCATCGTGGCGCTGACAGGAAATATCATGACCATGCCCGGACTTCCCAAGAAGCCGGCGGCGGAGAACATCGACGTAGATAATACAGGCAGGATAGAGGGACTGTTCTAATGAAGTATACAGATATCACAAGCAGACAGTTTATCGAAGAGGTAGCGAGCAAGGCCCCCGTTCCCGGAGGCGGCAGTGTGGCAGCTCTCGTCGGTGCTCTCGGTGCAGCTCTTGGAAACATGGTAGCCAGCCTTACAGTGGGCAAGAAAAAGTATGCCGACGTAGAGGAAGAGATGGAAGAGATGATCGTCGAGATCAGGAAGATACAGGCGGATCTTCTGGACCTTGTGGAGAAGGACATCGAGACATTTGAGCCATTATCGAAGCTGTACAGTGTACATCCCGAAACCGCACAGGAGAAGAGGGTGCATGAGATCGAGATGGAGAAAGCTCTCCACGAGGCATGTATGGTCCCCATGGATATAATCCGGGAGTGTGGCAGAGCCATAGAACTGTCGCGGGAATTCGCAAGAAAAGGCAACCGTATCGCCGTCAGCGATGCGGCCTCCAGCGCAGTGCTCTGTAAGGCGGCCATGCAGGCGGCTTCCCTGAACGTCTACATCAACACCAATATGATGAAGAACAAGAAGGAAGCGGAGAAGCTGAACGCAAGGTGTGCCTCATACATCGTATACTACAGCGGCCTTGCAGACGGAGTCTTCGGCTATACGGCCAACAGACTCATGAACACGGTTCTGTAGGCGAATACAGGTAAGAAAAATGGCGGAACTGCTAGATGGAAAAAAAGTAGCTGAGGAGATAACGGCCCGGGTCAGAGAAAAGGCCGACAGGCTTACTGCGGCCGGTATCCTTCCCACGCTGGCCATCATCAGAGTGGGCGAGGACCCGGGAGACATGAGTTACGAAAGGGGCGCGAAAAAGCGTGCCGAGAAGGCGGGAGTATCCGTGAAGGAGTTCCACTTTTCCGATGATGCATGTCAGGAAGAACTAATGGACACCCTCAGGCAGATCAACAGGGATGAGTCGATCCACGGACTGCTCATGTTAAGACCACTGCCGAAGCATCTGGACGAGGCGGGCCTCTGCGAGATGCTGGATCCTGCGAAGGACGTTGACGGGATAACCTCAGGATCCCTTGCCGGGGTATTCATGGATACCGGTCAGGGTTATCCACCGTGTACGGCAGAAGCGTGTATGGCGATCCTGGATCACTACGGAGTAGATCTAAAGGGCATGAAGGTAGTGGTCATGGGCAGAAGCCTGGTCATAGGCAAGCCTGTGGCGATGATGGTCATGAAGAGACATGCGACCATAACCATGCTCCACAGCAGGACGAGAGAAGAGGACTTCAGAGCTGCGGCCCGTGATGCGGATATAATCATAGCTGCTATGGGAAGAGCCAAAGCCGTTGGATCAGATCAGCTGGGAGAGGATCAGATACTCATCGATGTAGGTATAAACATGGATGATGAGGGAAGGCTCTGCGGAGACATCGATCCGGATGCAGCGGAAAGCAGGGCAAAAAGCAGGACTCCCGTTCCCGGTGGAGTGGGAAGCGTCACTACGGCCATACTGATGAAGCACGTAGTGGAAGCTGCAGAAAAGGTCTGAGGAAGACAGATAATAAATGACAAAAAATGTGGCTTAGCCACATTTTTTGAATTTTTGGCTTTTTTTGCTTTTTATTTACAAAAGATGGAACTTATGGTATACTATGCAAAAATATGTCCGAAAAACACTGGAGTTTTCTTATGAGAAGAATCATTGCAGTCGTTGTTTCATTGTGCATGATAGCGACAGGAGCCTTCATCGGGGCTCCGCAGGTAACAAAGATCGTTCCAAGTGCTGATATGGAAGTATCAGCAGCCTCATATCCTTCCCTTAAGACCATAAACTACAAGGCTACGGGAGATCAGAGGAAGGATATCATCGGTTTTGCAAAAACCCAGACAGGATATACTGAGAAGGGGAATGACGGCACATATTTCGGCGCCTGGTTCGGAATGAAGAACCAGCCCTGGTGTGCTATGTTCGTATGCTGGAGCGCCAGTAAGGCCGGGGTGTCTACTTCCGTGATCCCCAGGATCGCCAATGCAGACAGAAGCTGGGCCAAGAAACAGAAAGTCTACTATAAATCCAAGCAGTGGGGCGGGAATTACACGCCAAAGTCAGGAGATCTGATCTATTTCTCATGGAGCGTAAGAGACTATGCGGACCACATCGGAATGGTCACAGGAACGGGTAAAGTCAACGGTGTCACCCACATATATACTATAGAAGGAAACAAGAGCAACAAGGTCAAGACAGGATCTTATGCATACAACAGCAAATACATCCTGGGATATGCGTCGCCAAAGTACACATCCAAGGGAGTGACCACCAAGGCGACTACTACGGCCAAGTATACGGTCACATACAATGCAAACGGTGGACAGAACCCGCCTGCCAACCAGACCAAGGAAAAGGGCAAGACCCTGGTCCTCCAGAAGGGAGTCCCGACCAGAGTTGGCTTTACATTCCTGGGATGGGCTGAGAGCGCAGACGCCACCTCGGCCAAGTACAAGGCGGGAGCCAACTACACTGCAGACAAGGCTGTGACCCTCTTCGCCGTATGGCAGGACAACACATATCAGGTGAAGATAACCAAGGACGGAGGACTGCCCAAGAGGACCGGCCCCGGACTGAACTATGAGCAGAAGGGCACACTTGCAAAGGACAGCACTGTGACGGTGGTCGAGACCAAGGACGGCTGGGGCAAGCTGAATGACGGCTACTGGATAATGCTCAAGTATACTCAGGAAGTTGCCAAACCGACGACTACCACAAAGGCAACTACCAAGTCTACCACGACAACGACTAAGCCGGCTGCAAACTCTGTGGGAGTATACAGGACCACAGGAGACCTGTTCAAGCGTTCAGGCCCGGCTAAAACCTATGCACAGAAGGGAGTACTGAAGAAGGGGACCAAGGTCACCGTAGTCGAGATCAAAAACGGCTGGGGCAAGATGGCCGACGGTACATGGTCGAGCATGAAGTATCTCGAAAAACTGTCGGATCCGACTACGACCACCAAGAAGACAACGACTACCAAGGCGCCGACAACGACCAAGGCTACAACGAGCGCTCCCTCCGGAAATTCCAACAAGGAGTTCACCGTAAGAGTCAACGATAAGAGCGGACTGAATATGAGAAGCGGCCCGGGGACCAGTTACAAGAAGAAGGGGACCCTGGCATATAACAAGAAGCTGACCATCAAGAAGGTCAAAGGAGGTTGGGGCCAGATCAAGGGCAACAACAACTGGATCAAGCTTAACTACACCAGGATCGTCAGCGGATATAAGGTGAAGGTGACCATACCCAATCTCCATATGAGAAAGGGAGCGGGTAAGAATTATAAGAGCTACGGCTTCATCAAGCCCGGGACATACGAGATCGTCAAACTCAACAACAACGGAGAGTGGGGCAAGCTGAAGACCAACGGCAGATGGATAATGCTCAAATATTCTACGAGAGTATAGGGAAGACAGATGAGAGAGAATCTATCGAAGACATACGATCCAAGAGATTTCGAGGATCGGATATATAAGATGTGGGAAGAAAGCGGCGCCTTCGGTGCGGAGAGGGATCCTGAAAAGAAGCCCTTCACCATCGTGATGCCGCCTCCCAATATCACAGGACAGCTCCACATGGGGCATGCTCTGGACCAGACCCTGCAGGATGTGCTTACAAGGTTCAAACGTCTGCAGGGCTTCAGTGCGCTTTGGCTGCCGGGAAGCGATCACGCAAGTATCGCAACGGAAGTCAAGGTGGTCGACAGGATCAGAGAGGAAGAAGGCAAGGAAAAGGAAGACCTGGGAAGGGAGGAATTCCTCAAACGGGCCTGGCAGTGGAAGGAAGAGTTCGGTGGCAAGATAACGAAGCAGTGCCGTAAACTTGGAGATTCCTGCGACTGGAGCAGGGAGAGATTCACCATGGACGATGGCTGCAACAGAGCGGTCAATCACTTCTTCGTGCACCTCTATGAAAAAGGACTCATCTACAGAGGCAACAGACTCATAAACTGGTGCCCCCAGTGCGGGACATCCCTTTCGGATGCTGAGGTCGAACACGAGGACAAGAACGGATCATACTGGTATTTCAGATATCCCGCAGCCGACGGAGGGGAAGGAATAACCGTTGCGACATCAAGACCGGAGACCATGTTCGGCGACGTGGCAATAGCCGTCTCTCCCGAGGATGAAAGGTACAAGGACATGGTCGGCAAGACTGTGATCCTGCCCGTAGTAGGAAGGGAGATCCCGGTAATAGCAGATCCTTATCCGGATCCCGAGAAGGGAACCGGTGCGGTGAAGATCACCCCGGCTCATGATGAGAATGACTTCATGGTGGGTCAGAGACACGGTCTTGAGAACCTGTGCTGCATAAACGAAGATGCGACCATGAACCATGTGGCCGGTAAATACGAGGGCCTCGACAGATATGAGTGCCGGAAGGCCTGGGTCAGGGAACTGGATGAAGCCGGATTCCTGGTGAAGATCGAAGAGGTGGTCATACCTACAGGTGAATGCTACAGATGTCACACAGTGGTGGAGCCGATGTTGTCGGATCAGTGGTTCGTCAGCATGGAAAGCCTTGCAAAGCCTGCTATCGAGGCGGCGAAGAAGGGTGATCTGAGACACATACCTGACCGATTCGAGAAGACTTATCTTCGCTGGCTTGAGGAGATAAGGGACTGGTGCATTTCCCGTCAGCTCTGGTGGGGACACAGGATCCCTGCATATTACTGTGACGACTGCGGCGAGATAATGGTCTCAGAAGATGAGCCTAAGACCTGCAGCAAGTGCGGCAGCAGCAATATACGTCAGGACGAGGACGTACTCGATACATGGTTCTCGTCAGCTCTGTGGCCTTTTTCCACTCTTGGATGGCCGGAGGAGACAGAGGATCTGGATTACTTTTTCCCGACCACCGTGCTGGTGACGGGATATGACATCATATTCTTCTGGGTGGTGAGGATGGTATTCTCCAGCCTGGAAGTCATGGGAGAGGTGCCTTTTAGCGACGTCTATGTCCACGGACTGGTCAGGGACGAGCAGGGAAGGAAGATGAGCAAATCCCTGGGTAACGGCATCGATCCTCTGGAGATAATCGATCAGTACGGTGCCGATGCACTGAGATTCATGCTCACGACAGGCATCACCCCTGGAAACGACATGAGGTTCAAGAAGGACAGACTGGAAGCTGCCAGGAACTTCGCCAATAAACTGTGGAACGCTTCCCGCTTCGTTATAATGAATCTGGATGAGGATGATGTGACAGAGGTCGATGAGAGTCTTTGGAAGGCAGAGGACAAGTGGATGATCTCCAGGGTGAACGATGGGGTCAGATACGTGACCGAAGCCATGGAGAAATACGATCTCGCTCTGGCAGGCCAGAGGGTGTATGACCTGATCTGGAATGAATACTGTGACTGGTATATCGAAATAGTCAAGGAGAGGCTCTACGGAGACGATGAAGAAGATAAGAAGACAGCTCAGTATGTACTGATACATGCACTCAAGGACATGCTCAAACTCCTCCACCCCTTCATGCCTTTCATCACGGAGGAGATATGGGGATATCTTCCGGGATCGGAAGAGAATGCAAAGGGCAACGGATTCCTGATCAGCTCGACATGGCCGGTATACGACGAGAGCCTGGAATTCCCCGAGGATGTAGAGCGTCTGGAGATGGCCATGGAGATAACCAGAGCCGTCAGAAATATAAGAGCGGAGGCAGAGGCCCCGGCCGGGACGAAGCTTCGCTCCATGATACTCTGTGACAAGGACAGAGAGGAAAGGGCAAAGTCGGGCGAGAGATACGTCAGGACTCTTGCAAACCTTACGGAGATGAACTTCGTGGCGGACAAATCACAGGTGCCCGAAGAGGTAATGTCTGCCGTCATAGACGGAGCTGAGATCTTCGTGCCTCTCGATGATCTGATGGATTATGAAGCGGAACTTGCCAGACTCAGGAAGGAAAAGGAACGTCTGGAAGGAGAGGTGCGCAGAGTCGAGGGCAAGCTGAGCAACAAAGGCTTCGTCGACAAGGCCCCTCAGAAACTCGTAGACGAAGAGAGGGAAAAGAAAGTACGCTACGAGGACATGCTGTCAAAGGTGGAACTGCGACTGGAGCAGGTGGAGAAGAAGATTGGCAGCTGATGTAATAAAAGAGATACATGAACTGGAGCGATTCGGCTCAGTCCTGGGCCTGGATCGGCTCCGGGAGCTTTTGCATCGCCTGGGAGACCCTCAGGAGGGCATGAAATATATCCACATCGCCGGGACCAACGGTAAGGGCTCAGTGGTACAGTTCCTCGAGGAGGGGCTGATGGGATGTGGATACCGGGTAGGTATATATATTTCGCCATATATCGAAGTCTTCAACGAGAGGATCCAGATAAACGGCGAGTATATCCGGGACGAGGACCTGGACAGGATCGGCAGGACAGTCCTGGACGAGATAAAGAAGATGACCGATGAAGGGCTGGCTTCACCGACGGAATTCGAAGCGGTGATGGCCATGGCGTTTCTGTACTTTTCAGAGGCGGGGCCCGACATCGTGATTTTAGAGACCGGACTTGGCGGGATCGGCGATGCCACCAATGTGATCAGGGATCCCATGATCTGCGCCATAACATCCGTATCATTCGATCACATGGACGTCCTCGGCGACAGTCTGGCAGAGATCGCTGCCAATAAGGCGGGGATCATCAAGGATGGAGCGCCGGTAGTGTCAAATGTGGCAGAACGTGAAGCGGCTGCGGTCATTGCCAGGAAGGCATATGAAAGCGGCAGCAGGCTATATGATATATCGGGGATCAGGACGGCGAGAGCCTACGATGAACCCGGCTTTCAGACGGTCAGCATGAACCTCTGGGGAACGGACTACAGCGACGTCGATATCCCCATGGCAGGAAAACACCAGGCGGAGAATCTGAAGACCGCACTGGCTGTTATAGAAGTGCTCAGAAAGAGTGGAGACATAAGGATCGAACGGAGCAGGCTCTACGAAGGCCTTAAAAAGGCAATGAATCCGGGCCGCTTCGAGATGATCGAGCAGGGGCCACCTGCAATCGTCATCGATGGAGCACATAATGATGCAGGGACAAGGGCCCTGGGGGAAACAGTCAAGGAGCTGTTTCCGGACAAAAGGATCCTCGTAGTTACCGGCATGCTGAGGGACAAGGAAGTGGACCCGATGCTGGCAAACATAAGGAATATAAGCAGTGACATCATAGTGACGACGGTAAACAACCCCAGAGCGATGACCGCAGAGGAACTGGCTCAGAGACTGGAAACTCAGGGAATATGTCCGCTGAAAAAGGCGACCACACCTGAGGATAGCATCCGTATTGCCAAAGAGATGGGAGGGGGCTACGATCTGATCCTCTTCGCAGGATCTCTCTATCTGATCGGCGAGATCAGGAGGAGGTACAGGGATGAAGAAAGACAATCATAAAAACAACATATTGTTGTATTATAATCCTTTTTCCGGGAGCGGTATCTTCAAGAGCAATCTGGACCGGATAATCGAAAGATGTCAGAAGGCCGGATTCCAGGTGATGCCAGTGCGCGCTGCAAGAGGCGTGTACATAGACAAGGCTCTCAGAAACATCGACCAGGATCAGTTCGACAGGATAATCGCTGCCGGCGGTGACGGGACGGTGAACATGTGCGTCAACGCCATGATAAAGCACGACATTCATCTGCCTCTGGCACTGCTTCCATCGGGTACGGCAAATGATTTCGCATACTACTTCGAGCTGCCCAGCGAACTGGATTACCTGCTGGATATAGCTCTGGGAGACAAGACCACTTCAGCAGATGTAGGCATAGTCAACGACAGGTGCTTCATCAATGTGGCTGCCATGGGCGCCATGGTTGATGTGAGCCAGAAGACGGATCCGGCGCTTAAAAACGCCTTCGGAACATTGGCCTACTACATGAAGGCGGTGACTGAACTGCCCCAGGTCCATCCCATAAAGGTAAGGCTCACTACGGAAGAAGAAGTATACGACGAAGAGATATACTTCATGGTAGTAATGAACGGAGAGTCGGCCGGAGGCTTCAGAAAACTGTCGCCTCATTCATCCATAAGCGACGGCAAACTGGATGTGATCGCATTCAGAAAAATGCCCATAATGGAATTCGGGCCACTTCTGTTCGAGGTGGTAAACGGCAGGCATCCGGAGAACAAGAACGTGCTCTGCCTGCAGACGAGCAAATTAAAGATAGAATCGGACGAGGAAATCGAGACGGACATCGATGGAGAACACGGAGTAAAGCTGCCGTTGGAATTCGGAGTCCATAACAGGAGGCTGGAGATCTTCGTTTCAAAGGACAGTTGGCATTACGATGATTGAGATAAAGAAGACAGACGACTATGAGTCGCTGGTTCCATTTTTCATAGAGAACGAGCTGGAGTTCTCGGAGGATGAGCCGGTACCTACGGATATCGTCCAGTGCTGGGAAGCCCGGGACGGAGAAAGACTGATCGGAGGATTCGTTCTCGCCAGAAGAGAGAAGGAGTTCATAGTCGACGGTATCGCCGTGGACGCCGACTACAGGAAGATGGAACTTGGAAGAGCTCTGTTGAGACTGGGGATAGAGGAGACGCTGAAGCAGGGCGGCAGAAGGATATATCTTGTTGCCCGTGCTCCGGGATTCTTCAGAAATGAAGGGTTCGAGACAGTGAGGAGAGAGGATGCTCCCAACTTCTTCGAATGTCTCACCTGTCCGCAGTATGGAGATACATGTCACCCTGAGGTGATGAAAAAAGATCTGGAGGATGTATTATGAGAAACAAAGTGATCGCGTGCATCATGGTGCTGGCCATGTTTGCATCCCTCGGCTTCATGCCGGGAGGGGACGTGTCGGCAGCGGATAAGTATCTCAAGGCTACCGTACCATCCAAGTACAGAACGAATTACAATATCTACAGCGCCATAGACATATCGGCATGGCAGGGGGGACTGTCCGAATCACAGTTTCGGCAGATCAGAGCCCTTGGTATAACCCATGTCATCATCCGCTGCGGATATACGAACCTTGCCCGGTTCAAGATGAACAAGGACAGGCATTTCGAGACCAATATCACCAATGCCTATAAGGCGGGGATGAAGATCGGCGTTTATTACTATTCTCAGGCAAAGACCAATACCGAGGCCAGAAAGGAGGCCAATTACACGGTGAGCCTGATAAAGAAACACAAGTCCAAGATCTCGCTGCCTGTAGTCTTCGACTACGAATTTGGCGGAAGGCTCTATGCCGGATATGCCAAGAAAAAGGGCAAGAAGTTCATGACCAATATCGCCATAGCCTACTGCGATAAGGTCAGGTCGGCCGGGTTCAAGCCCATGGTCTATGCCAACTATTCGATGATGAACACCTATGTCAACAGGGACACGCTTCATGCCAGGTATCCCATCTGGCTTGCTCACTACACAAAGAACTGCAAGGCCACATCCTACAACAAGGAAATGGCTATGTGGCAGTACAGTTCATCGGGCAGACTCAAGAACGCCACGACAGGCAAGACCATCGTCAGTGGACGTATCGACATGAACTACGTCTTCGTCAAGAAGGGCACCAACAACGCATGGAACGCATCGACGGGTGTGAAGTCGAGCAGTTCCGGAAAGTATAAAGTCAAGGTGACCAAGGCCCTCAACGTCAGGAAGGGACCGGCCAAGTCGTACAAGAAGGTCGGCACCTACAAGAAGGGCAAGAAGGTCACGATAATAGCGACCAAGAATGGCTGGGGTAAGATAAAGAAGAACAAGTGGATCAGCCTCAAGTACACCAAACGCATCTAGAGGAAAGCAATGAGCGACCGTAAGTACACAGAAGAAGAACTGAGAGCCAAGGAGGAAGCCTACCGCGAGTATCTGAGGCTGAGAGAAGAAGCGCCGAAGGTATCCATAACGGAGACCCCTTACGGGGCTTCTCAGCTTAGAAAAAAGCAGCAGGCTGACGAAAGGGCCAGAGCAGAATACCAGCAGGCCAGAGAATCGGGCCGCAGAGGCAGAAGCCCTCTGAGACGAAGCGAGAAGCGTCCTTCGACTTCAGACCAGCAGCGCAGACAGGCAAGGCCCGAGCACGCTCAGAGACAGGCAAGGTCCGGGGGAACAGAGCGGCCGAAGAATCAGCAGAGGCCGCCCAGGCAGCAGCGGGATCCTCGTCCACAGAAGAGGAGCAACAGAAGACCTCAGTATCTGGAAGAGACACCTCGGCCCATAGCCGAAAATCCGGCTCTTGAAGCGGAGGCGGCAAGAAGGAAGAAAAGAGTACCGAAGGGCCCCAGAAAGCACAGAGGCCTGAGGCGGGCCATCATCGTGATCGTCCTGCTCATCGTTGCCTTCCTGGCCCTGGTAGTGGGTGCTTTCGCAATGGTGGCGAACACGCTGTCCAGCGTAGGGGCTCTGGATATGGACAAGGGGAACCTGGCCATCGGTGATGACGGTAAGGATGCTCTCAAGAGCTACAAAAACATAGCAATCCTGGGTGTCGACTCCAGGAATATGGAGGATGACAGCGGGAGTCGAAGCGATGCCATGGTCATCATGAGCATCAACAAGGATACGGACGAGGTCAAGATGTTCTCCGTATTCAGAGACACCATGCTGGATCTCGGTGAGAATTACGGCCTGGACAAGATCACCCACGCATACTCATACGGCGGGGCTGAGCTTACGGTGGCAGCGCTCAACAGGAATCTTGATCTCAATATAAGCAAGGCAGTGGTCATAAACTGGAAGACTGTGGCCGAGGTAATCGATTCTCTGGGTGGAATAGAGATAGACGTCCAGGAATCGGAGATCGATGAGCTCAACAAGTACGTCGGCGGTACGGCCAAGGCTACGGGAAGCGAGAAGAAGGAAGTGGATCACGCCGGCAAGCAGACCTTAAACGGCGCTCAGGCGGTGACCTACGCCAGGATAAGGCAGGATGCGGCGACGGGAGACTATCGCAGGAACGAACGAATGAAAATAGTTATGGCAACTACCTTCAAGAAGGCCAAGAACGCGGATCTTCTGACATTGAAGAAGCTCTGTGACAATTCACTGCCCCAGGCCAAGACCAATCTGACAACCTCGGAGATGATAGGTCTGGCCCTCAAGTTCAGGAAGCTCGAAATGACCAGTTCGACTACGGGCTGGCCATACGATGTCGAGGGCTGGATCGGAGAAGCGGGAGGAGGCTCCGCATGGTATGGACCTCCGGTCACACTGGAGAGCAATGTTAAGAAGCTGTTCAGGAAATACTTTGGAATAAGCGGATACGAACCTTCTGTGGAAGTGGAAAATATCAGCAACAATATATCCGAACTCACAGGACTGTATTAAAAGGAGAAGCCTTATGAAGGATCATAGGAAAAAGGTCTTGATAGTATTTGGGGGCGAATCCTCAGAGCATGAGATATCACGGATATCGGCAGCCTCTGTGATCGAACATATCGATACTGACAGATACGATGTTCTCAAGGCAGGCATAACCAGGGACGGAAACTGGCTGTTTACCGAGGCTGACACGGGCCAGATCGAGAACGGTCAGTGGGAAAGCCACGGCAGCAATATGCCCCTCATGCTTTCCCTGGATCGCGAAAACAGAGGATTCGCGTGCAAGACAGACGATGGATATGAAAAGGTGACGGTAGACGTCGTCTTTCCTGTTCTCCACGGAAAAAACGGAGAGGACGGAACGATCCAGGGCATGTTCGGCATGGCAGGGATCCCCTATGTGGGATCGGGCACAGCTTCTTCTGCGGCCTGTATGGACAAGGGAATGACCAAGGCTTTAGTGGAGCAGGCCGATGTTGCCAGACAGGCAAAATGTTGTATAATACATCGAAGAGGATGCGACCCCCATGAAGCGGCAGAGAGCGTAGACGCTTTCTTCAAGGGCAAGTACCCTCTATTCGTCAAGCCGGCATCGGCGGGTTCATCCGTGGGAATAACCAAAGTGAGATCTAAGGAAGGGCTTGCGGAGGGAATAGCCGTTGCCTTTGCGGAAGACATCAAAATAATCATAGAAGAAGCGATCGAGGGCAGAGAACTTGAGGTGGCGGTACTGGGAAACGGTGATCCCGTCGCATCGGGAGCCGGTGAGATCTTCCCGGGACACGAGTTCTACGACTATGAAGCCAAGTATATCGATGACAGTTCCAGGACCGAACTGGTAGGGGATCTCTCCGAGGAAAAAATGAGAGAGATCAGAGAAACTGCCATAAGGATATATCGGATCATGGAATGCAGAGGACTGGCAAGGGTGGATTTCTTCCTGAGACCTGACGGAGAACTGTTTTTCAGCGAGATCAACACCATGCCCGGATTCACAAGGATAAGCATGTATCCCAAGCTCTGGGAAGCTGCAGGGATGAAGTACAGCGATCTGATCAGCAGATTGCTGGAACTGGCCATGGAAGATGGCGAAGAATAAGAGAGACCGAATGATCAGGAAACTATATCAGACCAACAAGGAGAAGCTGAAGAGAAATCTCGAAGGGATACCCAGACCGATAGTCAAGGGTATCATTCTTGCTATGATCCTGATCGAGGCAGTTCTAGCATTCCTGCTCATCAGCCTGAATCTGCTTCCGATAAAATATCTCGTGCTTGTGCTGGCTGTCATGCTGGCAATAGATGCGGGAATAATCGCCCTGGTGCTCAATAACAAAGGTGGCAAAAAGAGGGCATATACGGGACTTATCATCTCCCTGCTGGTCATGATAATGCTGGTTCCCACTTCATTTTATCTCTACAGTACCGGCGATGCGCTGCAGAAGGTCAGTGCCATGCGCGATCAGTGGGAAGATTATCATGTCATAGCCATGAATGCCAGCGCTTATGAAGATCTTGAAGATATCAAGGAGCAGACGGTCTACGGCATCAAGAACGTGAACAAGATGAACGAGGAGGCCAACGAAAGACTGATCACTGCTGCCGACGTGGAGATCAAGGAAGTCAGAGACATAATGGATCAGGCTGCCGTCATACAGGACAAGAAGGGCAAACTGAATGACAAACTGATCTTCACCAGCCAGACCTACTATGAAATGCAGTGTGAGGAGATCGAGGGCTTCGAAAAGAATACCAAGATCATCTACACCATGCAGGTCATGAAGAAATCCGACAGACACAGCAAGAAGGTGAACGTAACAGAGGATCCATTCAACGTCTACATCACAGGCCTTGATACCTGGGGGAGCATAGACAAGGTCTCAAGGAGCGATGTCAACATGATAATGACCATCAATCCACAGACCAGGGAGATCCTGCTCACGTCCATACCGAGAGATGCCTACGTGCAGCTTCATTCCTTCGGGGAGATGGACAAACTGACTCACAGCGGCATATACGGAGTCGATGAGACCATCGACACGGTACAGGACTGGCTGGGTATCAACGTTGATTATTATGTGAAGGTCAACTTCTCCATGCTGGTAAGACTCATCGATGCTACGGGAGATATCGACGTGTACTCGGACGAGGAGTTCGATTCAGCCGTTTCGAAATATCACTACGACAAAGGCTGGAACAAGATGCACGGCAAGAAGGCCCTCTACTTTGCCAGGGAACGTAAGTCCTTCGAAAAGGGGGACGCCGCCCGTATCAAGAACCAGCAGAAGGTAGTCGAAGCGCTTATCAAGAAGATGACAAGCAGCAGGGTGCTGCTGACCAAATATCCGGACATCCTGGAAGCCATATCCGAGAATATGACCACCAACATGAGCAGGAGGGACATCTCCAAGCTGGTGAGGATGCAGCTCAAGGATATGGACACCAGGTGGACCATCAAGAAGACCGCCGTAGAGTGTACGGAGGACAATCTAGGGACATACAGCATGGGTATGGGAAGACCCCTCTATGTGAATGTGCCCAAGGAGGAGAGCGTGGAGAAGGTCAGGAAGCAGATCCACGATGTGATGTATCCCGTAGAGGCCGTAGAGGAGACCGAGCCTCTGCTCCCGTAGATACAAAGGCAGGGAAACACCCGGACACGCAGGAGATAGAGATGTCTGACAACAGGCTTTATGCAGCTATAGACAACAGGAAGGTGGCCATAATCGGCGCAGGATACGTAGGCGCATCCATAGCCTATGCATTGACTGTGAAGGATCTTGCCAGCGAGATCGTTCTCATCGATACAGACGAGAAAAAGGCAAGAGGGGAGGCCAAGGATATCCAGCACGGCATCCCGTATATGGGGACATCGTCAGTGCGTGCCGGCACCTATGAGGATTGCCGCAACTGTGACCTGACAATAATCACAGCGGGAAGGAACCGTAGATACGGAGAGTCCCGTCTGGATATGATAGCCGACAATATCACTACCATGGAGGATGTTGTGAGGGATATAAAACCATACTATACCCACGGAGTCATCCTGGTAGTATCCAATCCGGTGGACATCCTTACGTACAAGTGTGCCGAGTGGATGGACCTGCCCAACGGTAGAGTCCTGGGGACGGGATGTATCCTGGACACCTCAAGGCTGGTACGTCGCATAGCCGACTACACCGGTCTGAACATCGAGGCTGTCAAATGCAACATAGTCGGAGAGCATGGAGATACTCAGTTCCCCGTTTGGAGCAGGCTTGCCATCGCAGGAGTTCCCATGGAGGAGTACTGCGGCAACGTGGGTCTGGCCTGGGGAGATGAGCAGAAGCAGATGCTCTATGATCAGGTCAGGAAGATGGGCGAGGAGATCATCTCAGCCAAAGAGAAAACTCACTACGGCATCGCATCATGCGTATGCTCGCTGGCAGCGGCGGTACTGAATCAGAGACTGACCGTAGCTCCGGTCACATCACCTCTGGAAGGTGAGTACGGACTCAGAGACGTTTCCCTGAGCATCCCGTCAATTGTGGGAGTAAACGGAGTGGAACACAGGCTGGAAGAAAAGTGGACCGAGGAAGAGAGAGAGAATCTTCACAGAAGCGGTCAGCTCCTGAAAGAGACACTCATGACCATATAAAGATCCGCCGGAGATCGAAGATGAAGAGAATAGATTTCAACAGAGCGCCATATACGGGAGAAGAACCCGCCCATATCGCAAAGGCAATGGAGAGCGGCAGGATATGCGGCGACGGTCCCTATACGAAGAAGTGCAACGAGTGGATAGGAAGCAGGACAGGGTCTGCCGGAGCATACCTGACTACCTCATGCACTCAGGCTCTTGAGATGGCGGCCATCATGACGGGTATAGAGCCGGGTGATGAGGTGATACTGCCATCATTCACCTTCGTATCCACAGCCAACGCCTTTGCTCTCAGAGGTGCGAGGCTGGTCTTTGTGGACATTCGTCCCGACACCAACAATATAGACGAAAATCTTATAGAAGATGCCATAACCGAGAGGACCAGAGTCATCGTACCTGTCCACTATGCGGGAGTAGGCTGCGAGATGGACAGGATAATGGAGATCGCCCACGCACATCATCTTACGGTGGTGGAGGATGCGGCACAGGGAGTAATGGCCTCATACAAAGGCAGGGCTCTCGGCAGCATTGGAGATTTCGGATGCTTCAGTTTTCACGAGACCAAGAACTACTCCATGGGAGAGGGTGGAGCCATCCTGATCAAGGATCCTGCCAGAGTGGAGGAAGCTGAGATCATAAGAGAGAAGGGGACCGACAGGAGCAGGTTCCTGAGAGGACAGGTAGACAAATACAGCTGGGTCAGTATAGGGTCCTCTTATCTGCCCAGCGATCTCAATGCAGCATATCTGTGGCCTCAGCTTGAAGAAGCTGAGAGGATAAACGAGGCGAGACTCGCATGCTGGGAGAGATACTACGGTGGGCTGTTGCCTTTGGAGGAGGTCGGAATACTGGATCTTCCGGTCATACCGGAGGAATGCAGTCACAATGCCCATATGTTCTATATCAAGCTCGCCGATCTGGAAGAGAGGACGGCTATGATCAGTCATCTGAAGGAGCAGGGCATTTCGGCCGTGTTCCACTATGTGCCTCTTCACAGCTCGAAGGCGGGGATGGAGTACGGAAGGTTCCACGGAGAGGACAGATATACGACGAAGGAAAGCGAAAGACTGCTTCGGCTGCCCATGTATTACGGGCTTGGACCGGAGGAAGTAGATGATGTGATCCATGCGATAAAGGAGTTCTACAGATGAAAGGAATAGTCCTGGCAGGAGGTAAGGGCACAAGGCTCTACCCAATGACAAAAGCAATATCCAAGCAGCTCATGCCGGTGTACGACAAGCCGCTGATCTACTATCCTCTGTCGGTGCTTTTTCTGGCGGGGATAAGAGATATACTGATCATATCCACACCTGATGATATCGGGGATTACGAGGATCTTCTGGGCGACGGCGAGAAGCTGGGCGTCAGATTCACCTACAGGGTCCAGGACAAACCGAGAGGACTTGCAGAGGCATTCCTTCTGGGAGAGGAGTTCATAGGCGATGACGATGTGTGCCTGGTCCTGGGGGATAACGTGTTCTACGGACAGGATCTGACACTGATGCTCCAGGATTCCATGAATGACCTTGACGGTGCATGCGTCTTCGGTTATCCGGTAAAGGATGCCACCCAGTTCGGCGTGGTCGAATTCGATGAGAACAAGAAGGTCATCTCCATAGAAGAAAAACCTGCAAAGCCAAAGTCCAACTACGCTGTACCGGGACTGTATTTCTACGACAACAGTGTGGTTGAGATAGCGAAAAACGTCGAACCTTCAGAGCGTGGCGAACTGGAGATAACATCGGTCAACAACGCATATCTGCAGCAGGGGAAACTCAAGGTCACTCTTATGAAGAGAGGAATGGCCTGGCTGGACACGGGAACGCCGGAAGGCATGCTTAAGGCGGCAGAATTCATAGAAGCTGTCCAGTCAAGACAGGGGTTCTATATCGCATGTCTGGAAGAGATCGCATGGAGACGTGGATTCATCGACGACGATCAGCTTCGCAGGATCGGAGAAGAACTGAAGATGACAGCATACGGAGAATATATACTCTCACTGTGACATGCTGACACTCATAAGAAAACAACTCAATAAGACAGGCAACGTAACACGCAGCACATATCTCTGGAACACGATCAATGCAGGACTGTCCGCAGCTCTGTGCCCGGTCATTCTCATGGTCATGACCAGGACCAACGGAGTCAATGATGCCGGCGTGTTTTCTATTGCCTTTGCGGTAGCGGCGCTCATGCTCTTCATCGGTCAGTACGGCATAAGGAGGTATCAGGCATCGGACATCCACGAGAAGTACAGCTTTGCCGAGTACCACGGTATGCGCTTCATCACATGCGGAGCAATGCTTCTGGCCAGTATCGCCTACTGTGTGTACGGATTGGTTTTCAAGGACTACGGCCCCGAGAAATTCACGGTGGTCATGCTGATCTGCATACTGAAACTGATACAGGCCTACGCCGACGTGATCCACGGTCACATGCAGCAGAAGGGAAGACTGGACGTGGCTGCAAAAGCATCGGCTGCAAGATTTCTGGCTGAGCTGGTATCATGCTGTGTGGCCCTGATAATTACCGGAGATCTGGTGATCTCGTCGGTGGTCTGCGTCCTCACATCCCTTACAGTGCTCATGCTTACCACCATGAATGTAGCAGGGGAGTATTGCGGGTCCATGAAGCCATCCATTACGGCCAATAAGCTCAAGTGGCTTCTGATCGAGGGATTCCCCATTTTTGTCAGCCTTTTCCTCAACATGTACATAAGCAATGCGCCGAAGTATGCCATAGACACCTACCTGACGGACGAGGTCCAGGCTTATTTCAACTACATATTCATGCCCGCCTTCGTGATCCAGCTGATCGCATATTTCATCTTCAATCCAATACTGACCACCTATGCGAAACTGTGGCTGTCTGATGATCCGACAGATTTCAGGAGATTGATGAAACTCATAAGAAGACAGTGCCTGATACTGCTGGGGCTGACCGCTCTCGCAGTTCTTGTGGCACTGACGATCGGTATACCGGTTCTGTCATTCATGTTCGGTGTCGATCTTGGGGATTATAAAAAGGAACTGGTCATCCTGATGATAGGCGGAGGAATGATGGCATATGGAGTGTTCTTCAGTACGGTGATAACCATTATAAGAGAACAGAAGTATCTTCTGATAGGATACGGGGTCGCCTCACTGGCAGCATTGGTGCTTTCAGGACAGTTCGTGGCTAAGGGAGGCATGATGGGAGCCTCGATTCTTTACGCAGTGCTTATGGCACTGGTGTCCATCCTTCTGGGGCTGGTCACTTTTTGGAAGATCCACGCATCCCGAGGAAGAGAAGGCTGAAGAGTGGAACTCTTCTGATTACCAGAGTGCTGGCAAGATAGGCGAGGATCACGGACAGTACAAAGAAAAGGCCGATACAGATCGGGACCGACAGTCCCAGGATCCCGCTCAGAACAAGCCTGAGGCAGATCATGATCGGGTCTGAAAGAACATAGATGTCCATACTCATGGATCCAAGAAGGGTCCATGTTTTTTTTGCGAATCCATCTCTGCCTGCTATAAGCGATGCGATGTACCATACCAGAAAAGTTCCGGTAAAGGGGGCGACGGGAAAACTGAGATTGTGGCCCGTCAATATGGATGCGACCTGAGTGCCTGCAAAGGCAACGAATGCGATAAGGGCCCAGTGCCATTTGAACAGCGCCCGGAATCCCTCATAGTGTTCTCTGACGAATATGCCGAAGACGAAAAACACGAAGTAGGCAGGTATCTTAAAGGGCCATGCGAACAGGTGAGCTGCCAGGGATACCAGGAATGCGATGATGAGCACCCAGGTGAGGTTCTTCTTTGTAAGTATCAGTAGGGCGATAAGATGGCACCAGAACAGTATGTAGAGAAACCACATCGTTGTATCCGGGCTTTCGCCGATAAGTATGCGCCATGCGGAATGGAGATCATATGGACGAAGCGCGAAACTGGACATTACCATCTTCAGGGGAAGATAGAGTATGCTCATGACGAAGTAGGGCGTCAGGAGCCTGATGGCTCTGTCCTTGATATGATCAGGTTTATCCTTGGATTTAAGCCGGAATATCTTGACGGACACGAAGCCGGAGAGTGCAAAGAAGAGAGGCATGTGAAAACTGTGGATGATCAGCAGCATGTCCTGTATGACCTGGCTGTCGACCTCGATCTGCTTGAGAGCATGACCGAACACAACAAAAAGTATGCCTATTCCCTTGGCTATGTCGATCTCGTCGAACCGTTGCCTTTGCAACTCCATAAACTTCTCCTGTCTCTGCGCGATATAACATGGGGATTATAGCATAAAAAAACGTATCAAGGCAATTTCATATTATGGTCTGACAGCCGTCGATACCACAATAGATTGATTATGGAGGGGAATTGGTATACAATATATACTAACTAATATGGCGAGGAACCATCTTTGACGGACAAGGAAAAAAAGGAAAATAAAATCAGATGTGGCAATGCCATCAGAGCCGCGGTTTTTTTATGCTTGATCGCATGTATATGTGTGGTCTGTTTTAAAGTGTTCTCTTTTCAGGATCCCGAGATGTCCAATGTGACATTCGATCAGTTCTATGAACTGGAGGACGATACGGTCGACTGCGTCATGATCGGCACAAGCGTGATGATGAGGGACTTTGTCGTGCCTGTAGCCTATCACGATCAGGGAGTCGCAGCCTATTCGCTGACCTGTGGAGCACAGCCCTTCGTCATGACCAGATACCTTATGGAGGAAGCGTTAAAGACGCAGGACCCGAAGGTGTTCGTTGTCGATATCAAGGGATCAGGCAGGACCCCCGAGCAGCTTAAGGACTACGGCTTCAGAAAGATGATCGACAATATGAAGCCGTCCATGACGAAGTTCAGGGCAATAAAGAGGGTAGTGGATTATTCCAAGGGACATGATAATGGCATGGATGAGACAGGTCTGTCCTATTATATGCCGATCCTTCAGTATCACAGTCTGTGGAACCCGGACAAAAGGCCTGAATACAACGGGATGGATTATTACAAGGGATATGCGGTAGCTCCCAATATGTCATTCCGCGTAAAGGGCATAGACCCTCTGCCGGTGCCGACGGAGAAAATGGACATACCGCCGGAGGCGGAGGAAACATGGGACGATCTTCTGGATTACTGCGACACTATCGATTCTGACGTGTTATTCACAATTTCGCCCTACGAGGCTACGGATGAAGGAATGAAGAGACTCAACTACATCAAGGCCAAGATCGAAGACAGGGGATATGAACTGCTTGACTTCAGATCGAAGGAAAGCATGGAGGCCGTTGGGATCGACAACGAATACTGCTTCTATGATAATGAGCATCTCAATTACTACGCTTCACTGATATACACTGACTGGCTGGCCGGATATCTGAAGGATAAATACGATCTTCCGGACAGAAGGGGAGATAAGAGGTATGCCTCCTGGGAGGAAGAATACCAGAGGTTGCAGAACAACATGGAGGATGGCCTCTATGCTGACAGATACAGCGAAATGATGGGAAAGATAAGGGAGCATAAATCGGACGTACAGTGATGCAGGGGATAGAATCGAAGAAGAAGAACATAATAAGGTTCGCAGTCTTCATGGTGATCGTCCTTGCCCTCGTGGCTGCGTGCACCGGCATCCTTGGTTTTGCAGACTCGGAGAATACGGGAGAGGTCTTAGAGGATTTCTATGATCTTGAGGAAAACACGGTAGACTGCATCTACATAGGATCCAGTGTAGTCCAGAGGGGATCGGTGACGCCGATTGCATGGCGGGATCATGGTATAGCCTCATATTCCTTTGCAACGGGTACTCAGCCCTTTGTGCTTATCAGATACATTATGGAGGAGGCACAGAAAACTCAGGATCCCAAGTTGTTCGTAGTGGAGCTCAAGAGCATATGCAAGTATCCTGATGATATCGTAGACGTGTCAGTTCGCAGGGTCGTTGATAACATGAAACCATCCATGACCAGGTATCGGGCAATCAGGGCTGTTACGGAATATGCCAAGGGGGGAAAGAATAACATAGACACCACAGGATTGTCATACTACTTTCCGTTGCTTAAATATCACAGCAGATGGAACCCCGCTAAGCAGCCCGAGAGGATAGAGACGATCGACTATTACAACGGATACGCCATGGACTACGACGTCTGCTTTGGAGTTCAGGAGATCCAGACACTTAACAGGATGGATTATTATGAGCCGATAGATAAGAAAAACGAGGAGGTTCTCATAGACCTGCTCGATTACTGCGATAGTCTGGATGCAGATGTGATGTTCATGATGTCGCCTTATGGAGCAACAGAAAAAGGGATCGGCAGAATGAATTACGCAAGATCCATTGTGGAGGAGAGGGGCTACGAATGCCTCAACTTCCTTCCGGAAGATGCGCGTGAAAGAGTGGGCCTTGATAACAGATCATGCTACTACAACCAGGAGCATCTCAATTATTACGGCGCAGTTAAGTTTACCGAATATATGTCCAATCACATTGCCGGAAAATATGATGTGGAAGACAGGAGAGGAAACACCGGGTACAAAGACTACGACAGGCAGTATGATATGTTTGAGAAAAGCATGAAAGGCAAATACGCTGATAACTATAACGAGATGATGAGAAAAGTGCGAAAAGTGGAGGAAAATAACAGGTAATGTCATTTACATCGTTTGCATTTCTGATATTCGTAGGCGTGGTAGTGCTTATCTACTATCTCACGCCGATAAAGTACAGATGGGTGACCCTGCTGGTGGCCAGTTATTTCTATTACCTTCAGGCCAGCGCCAGGACCTTTGTTTTCATCCTGTTCACCACTGTATTGACGTTCTACGCTGCCCGGTACATGAATAAGGCAGACGATGAGCATAAGGCCTATCTGGCAGAAAACAGGGAGGCCCTGTCCAGGGAAGAAAAGAAGGCGCTCAAGGAAAAGGTGGGAAAAAAGAAAAAGAGGATGCTCACCTTCGCGCTGATAATAGTCTTCGGAATCCTGGCCTGCCTTAAATACTTCAGGTATTATATCGAGGCGCTGGGCTTCGACCTCTTCGAAGGTATCGGTGGAGTTCTCATACCTCTTGGGATCTCGTTCTATACATTCCAGTCGGCAGGCTACCTCTTCGATGTATACAGAGGTAAGGTGAAGGCTGACACAAACATAGCCAAGTTCGCTCTGTTCACATCCTTCTTCCCGCAGATCGTACAGGGACCGATCCCGAGATACGATCAGCTGGCAGGACAACTCTATGAAGGGCATGAGTTCAGATACAAGAACCTGGCCCACGGAGCCCAGCTCATGCTATGGGGATTCTTCAAGAAGCTGGTTATCGCAGACAGGATAGGCACCCTTGTCGGAGAGGTGTATATCAACTGGGATCAGTACTCCGGATGGCCTGTGATAGTGGCCATGTTCGGATACGCCATACAGCTTTACATGGATTTCTCCGGAGGAGTGGATATTGCCAGAGGTGTTGCAAGATGCATGGGCATCGATATGGCCAGGAACTTCAGAAGGCCATATTTTGCGGTGGACCTGACCGATTTCTGGCGCAGGTGGCACATCTCACTCAGCTTCTGGACCAGAGACTACATTTTCTTCGCGGTAGCAATGTCCAAGCCTATAGGAAGGCTCGGTAAGAAGTGTCGCAAGATCATGGGAGACCGGATCGGCAAGCTGATCCCCGTATTCATCGGTCAGATCCTGGTATTCCTGACCATCGGTATGTGGCATGGCGCCGAACTCAAGTACATAGCCTACGGTCTGTACAATGCAGCCATAATCATAACGGGGATGATACTTGAACCGTACTTCGTCAAGTGGCTGGAGAAACTTCACATCAGGCGTGACAGTAAAGGATTCACAGTATTTCGCATAGTCAGGACTTTCTGTATAGTATCCTTCGGAAGGATATTCTCCAACGGACAGTCCTTCAGAGCCAGCATACATATGATGAGATCCATATTCAGGCCATATCACGGTAGTGTGATGACGGCATTCACTGCCTTTGCTCTGACAAAATGGGATTATCTCGTACTCTTCTTTGCATGCCTCACCGTGTTCTGCGTGAGCGTGGTCCAGGAAAGAAGATACAATTACAAAAAAGCTAACGAGGAGAGCGGATCTCAGATCATCGCCATGGTGGGTCAGGGAGAAGGCAAGGAGACGGATGCAGAGTTCAGAGAATGGATAGATGAGAGAAAAACTCTTATCAGATGGGCGCTGTATCTGGCACTCTTCCTCGCCGTTCTCATACTGGGAGTATATGGCCCCAGCTACGATCCTACAGTATTCATCTACAGAGAGTTTTAAGAGGTACTTCATATGACGAGAAATATTCTTGAGTATCTGGAAAAAAGCGCCGACAGTTTTGCCGATAAGATAGCGCTCAAGGACGAATTCGAGGAATTGACATACGGAGAGTATGTCACAAAGGCAAAGATCATCGGCACATACATCGAGCAGGAAATTGCAAAAGGGCGCAGAAACAGACCGGTTGCTGTAGTGATCGACAGGAACATAAGATCGATAGTCGCCTTTATCGGCATAGTCTACAGCGGTAACTTCTATGTGCCCATAGACAGCACGATGCCTGAGGAGAGAGTGCAGCTGATCTACGACACTCTCGATCCGATCGGCGTCATAGATGCAAGAAGTAATCCCAGCGGTACTATAGAGGGGGCTATACCCTTTGAAGAGATACTGAGCAGTGACAGGATCGATGAGGAAGTTCTGAGGTCGATCAGAGAGCAGGCTATCGATACGGATCCTCTGTACGGGATATTCACATCAGGATCCACCGGCGTGCCAAAGGGCGTGGTAGTCTGTCACAGGTCAGTAATCGACCTTGTGGAAGCCTTTGCCGATACCTTCGGATTTGACGAAAACATGGTGCATGGTAATCAGGCGCCCTTTGACTTCGATGTATCCGTCAAGGATATTTACAATGCGATGAGGAACGGCTCTTCTGTTGTCGTCGTCCCTAAAAAACTCTTCATGCTTCCGAAACTGCTGCTGGAATTCCTGGTCGAGAATAAGGTCGACACCATGATATGGGCAGTCTCGGCACTTCGAATAGTATCGGATTTCAAGGCCTTCGATGCTGTAGAGGCTAAACCGAGCATCAGATATATCATGTTCTCCGGTGAGGTCATGCCGGTCAAGGCGTTGAACTACTGGATAGAAAACGTTCCTGAGTCCATGTATGTAAACCTCTACGGTCCTACGGAGATCACATGTAACTGTACCTACTATATCGTAGACGGCAAACAGGACGAGTGGAAGGCTCTGCCTATAGGTAAACCTTTCCCCAACACGAGGATACTGCTTCTGGATGAGGACAGGAAGAAACCTGTGGTGAAGGCCGGAGACGTTGGAGAGATATGCGTAACAGGCACGAGCCTGGCCCTGGGGTACTGGAACAATCCTGAGAAGACGAAGGAAGCATTTTTCCAGGATCCTACTATAGCAGAGCATGACAGTCTTGTATACGGAACGGGAGACATGGCATACTATGATCAGAAGGGAGACCTGGTCTTCGCTTCAAGACGCGACTTCCAGATCAAGCACATGGGCCACAGGATCGAACTGGGTGAGATCGAGGTAGCTCTCAACGCCATACCCTTCATCGAAACTTCCTGTTGCCTTTACAACGAGGAGAAGGGGAAGATAGTTTGCTTCTATCAGTCCCAGAGTGATGATACGAGAGCCATAGTCAAGATCCTGGGAGAGAAGCTGCCTAAGTATATGTGGCCCAACATCTTCAAAAGATATGATAAACTGCCAATGAATAAAAACAGCAAGATCGACAGAGTCAAACTGAAGGAAGAACTGTAACACAGGAGGAAGAAATGGAAGAATTACTGAGAATAATGAGTGAAGTCAGACCCGATATCGACTTTGAGAATGAGACGGCTCTCATCGACAACGAGATGCTGGATTCTCTCGACATCGTTGCTATCGTCACAGACGTAAACGATGAATTCGACATCCAGATAAACGTCAACGATCTGCTGCCGGAGAATTTCAATTCAGCAGCGGCACTCTACGAGCTGATCACTAAGCTTCAGTACGAGTAGATCAACCCCATATCGAGAGGTAAAACACAATGCTTGTTTCGGTAGTCATTCCCTGCTTCTATTCTGAGAAGACCATCCCCGAAGAGGTGGAAGCCATACAGGAACAGTTTGATCAGAATGAAGGATATGAATGCGAGATCATCCTGGTCAATGACGGATCCTCCGACGGGACTTTTCGTGAGATAGAGAAACTATGCGACAGGTATCCGAACGTTCGGGGCATAGATCTCATGCGCAATTTCGGGCAGCATAATGCGCTTATAGCGGCTCTCAATTTTGCTGAGGGCGATCTTGTGCTGGGAATGGATGACGATATGCAGACCCATCCGTCTCAGATCTTCAAGCTGATCCGTGAGATCGAGAAGGGCTATGACCTGGTGTACGGGATATATCCGAAAAGAAAGAATTCGCCTGTAAAGAATTTCACCAGTTGGGTGAACAAGGTCACTTCCAGAGTCATGCTCAAGAGACCCAAGCAGATAGAGTCGAGCAATTTCTGGATAATCACCGATTCAGTGAGAGACGAGGTGATCAAGTACAGCAGCTTCAATCCGTATATCGATGCGATCTTCTACCAGGTGACCCACAATATCGGACAGGTTGAAGTGGAGCACTTCAAACGGGAGAGCGGTTCATCGGGATATACCTTCCGCAAGCTGCTCAACCTGTGGCTGGCATACTGGAACTATTCCGTCATACCATTGAGGATATCCTTCTTTATAGGAGTCATCTCAGCCAGTGGCGGACTCATACTTACCATATGGGCGATAATCCACAAGATACTACATCCTAACGTACTCATAGGATGGACATCCACCATGTGCATCATGACATTGCTCTTCGGAGCGGTTCTCATGGTCCTGGGCGTCATCGGAGAGTATCTTGGAAAGGCAATACTTATCCTGAACAACACTCCCCAGTATATAGTCCGCAAAGAACTCAACACGGAAGCCGGCAGGAAAGCGGATGGTGGAGATACGAAGGACTGAGATGAGTATGGAAGGCAGGAAGATACTGATCCTTGGAGCCGGGATCTACCAGGTCCCCCTTATAAGAAGGGCGAAGGAACAGGGTCTTAAGACTCTGGTGTCGAGCATCCCCGGAGACTATCCGGGGTTTTCCCTTGCAGGCAGGGTGTACTATGCCGACACAACGGACAGAAAAGCCATCCTCGAAATAGCGGAGAAGGAGAACATAGACGGCATTTGTACGGCAGGTACAGATGTGGCCATAGCATCGGTCGGATACGTCAATGACAGCATGGGTCTGCCCGGCGTTAGTGCAGCTGCCGCAGCAAGGACGGCGGACAAATCTGTGATGAAGGAAGCTTTTGCTTCGGCAGGTGTCGACTCGGCAACATCGATAAAAGCTGCATCAGTTGAAGAAGCAATGAAGGCCGCAGAGGTGACGGGATTCCCTCTGGTGGTAAAATGCGTAGACAGCTCGGGAAGCAGAGGCGTGAACGTAGTGGATTCCGCCGAAGATCTGGAAGAAGCATTCAAGGATTCTCTTAGTTTCTCCAGGAAACCATATGTGATACTGGAAGATAAACTTCCCGGATATGAGATCGGCATAGATGGATTGGTGAGTGGAGGCAAACTGCTGTTTCTGGCACCTCACAGGAAAAGCATATACAGAAAGGGTGATGTGGTGATCACTGCAGGACACGACTTCCCCTTCGAGGGAAATGACAGTCTGCTGAGTGAGATAAGGAGGCAGACGGAGCTGGCAGTGAAGGCTCTTGGCCTCGACAACTGCCCTGTCAATCTGGATGCTTTCGTCGACGGAGACAGGTGTCACATAATCGAGATCGGAGCCAGATCCGGAGCCACCTGTATCCCGGAACTCATAGAGAAGTGCTATGGGTTCAACTACTATGATGAGATAATAAAACTGTCCCTGGGAGAGGCGGTCGACTGCAACAGGACAAAGAGTACTCCCTGCAGGGCACGTCTGATAATGAGCCCTGTCGACGGCAGGATCACATCTATCGACGATAAGGGGCTGGAAAGCATACGAGAGGAAGGACCCCATATTTCTCTCGACTACGAAGAGGGGACAGAGATCAATGAGATGGGGAACGGGACCGACAGACTGGGTCAGGTCATCGCCGAAGCAGGTGATGAGGCTCAAATGAGAAAGATAATGGACAGGGTATACCGTTGCATTTTCGTGAACGGTGCAACTCTGGATGAACATTGGAACAACACAGGATTTTAACAGAGGAGTAAAAGAATGGCCGGATTTCTGAAGAACGAATTCAAAAACGTCATGACCCTGTACTATCTCATGAAACTGGACAAGAAGGTGCCTACGGATCATAAGATGATTCGAGACAGACAGGGCAGGAAGATAAACAAGGTAATGAAAAAGGCCTATGATATACCCTTCTATCGTAAGCGTTTCGACGAATGCGGACTGAAGCCCGATGACTTCAAAAGTGCTGAAGATCTTGCTAAATTCCCGGTACTGACCAGGGAGGACCTTCGTGGATGGATGCAGGAGGAACTGAAGGATTACGATGACGAAAGCGGTAGGCTCGAGATATTCGCTACCAGCGGATCATCGGGCATACCCTTAAGATTCGCAGTCAGTCACAGGGAAGCGGCCTGCATGAATGCCAACTGGATCAGGGTCACTAAGTTCGCCGGTTATCGTCCCCTAAGGGGCAAGATGCTCAGCTTCCTTACGACACATTCACATGTGGATCCGGAGAAGGGTGACTCCTTCATACAGAAACTCGGTCTCCTCAGAAGAAGGGTAGTGCCCGAACACCTCTATGTAGGCGAGGGTATGAAGGATCTTATCCAGCTAGTAAATGATTATAAGCCGGACATGATCTGTTTCAGGAAGAACGTGCTTGTACGCATGGCTCTCTACTCCAAGAAAAACGATATGCCGATCTACAAGCCCAAGGTATATACACCTATCAGCGAGATGGTGGATGAGATCACCGTCAAGCTCCTAAAGGACGTTTTTGGCGACGGTCTTTTCGATGCCTACGGGTGCAACGAGACCGGCAGCTGTGCCGTGAAGCTTCCCGGCAAGGACAATTATTATATTTACAACGACACCCACGTCCTCAATCTGATGGACGATGAAGGAAAGCTGACCGATGAAGGCAGGGTCATAGCCACCACCCTGTACAAATTCGATTTTCCGATCATCAATTATGAGATAGGTGACTGGGCCACCTCTGAAGATATAGAAGGGGTACGTTATCTCAAGAAGATCAAGGGCAGGACCAACGATATGGTCCTTCATGCAGACGGGACCGAGACATCCGCCACAGAGCTGATGAAGATCCCCAACGGCATTACCGGCATATCACAGTTCAGATATGTGCAGACTTCACTTGATTCGATCACCATAATGCTGGTACCCGATCCCTACGAGAAGAAGAATACCAGACAGGACATAGAGGATTTCTTCAACAGGAAGGTGGAAGATCTCTATGGAAGGCCCGAATACAAACTGGAGTTCCAGTGGATGGATGAGATACCTCCGGATCCCAACGGCAAGATGAGGTGTTTCATCAGGGACGTGGAATAAGGATAGAATGCGAGGGTATTATTATGTCGCGCGATAAATTGCCATGCCTGTATATCGTTATCCCCTGCTATAACGAAGAGGCGGTTCTTCCCCTGACCTCCGAGTTGTTCTCAGGAAAGATACAGTCTCTCGTCCAAAAGAACATGATCGCTTCGGACAGCAAGGTCATGTTTGTCGATGACGGTAGCAGCGACAGCACATGGGACATCATATCTGAACTCTCAAAAAAGGACCCTGTATTCACAGGCATCTCACTCAGCAGGAACCGTGGACATCAGAACGCACTGCTCGCAGGTCTTATGACTGCAAAAGCTCTTGCGGATGTTACCATATCCATCGATTGCGATGGTCAGGACGACATCGATGCCATGGACGAAATGATCGAAGCCTACCACGATGGCTATGAGATAGTCTACGGAGTAAGAAGCAAGAGGGATACAGATACATTCTTCAAGAGATTTACAGCGGAGAGCTACTATAAGCTTCTCAACAGACTGGGAGGGGAAGTCGTATACAATCATGCCGATTATCGCCTGGTATCCAGCCGTGTTCTGGAATCATTCTCCGAATTTGAAGAGGTCAACATCTATCTGCGAGGTCTCTTTCCTCTCGTGGGATTCGACAGCACCTCTGTTTCCTATGAACGACACGAGCGCATTGCCGGCGAGAGTCATTATCCGCTGAGAAAAATGCTGGCCCTTGCATTTGACGGGATCACAAGCCTCAGCGTCAAACCGATCCGCCTGATAACTTCCTTCGGATTGCTGATATCATTCTTCAGCTTCGTGTTGATCGTATGGACATTGATCTCCTATTTCGCAGGCCTTGTCGTTCCGGGATGGTCCAGTACTGTTCTTGCCATTTGCCTGCTGGGAGGGATCCAGTTGATCTCACTGGGTGTGATCGGCGAATATGTGGGAAGGATCTATCTCGAAACAAAGAGACGTCCGCGATTCGTAGTAGATAAACGGACTGAAACTCTGTCACATGGGGATGAGGACGATCCCATCGATATATCATGACAGTTTTGAATGAAATCCTTTGCAAACGAAGGAACAGGCTGATCATATCGGCCTTATTCAATATCCTGCTTATCATTCTCTACATGTATCTGTACTCGCCATCATATGAGACGAATGACGATAGCGGGATCATCTCGATCGCCAGCGGCATCAAGGGCTTTCAGGATGCTCATGTGATCTATTCACACTATTATCTGGGGAAGCTCTATGTCTTTCTGTTTTCTGTTGTCCCGGAGATCCCCTGGGTCTGTGTGATACAGTATGTCGTTCTTTTTTTAGCCTTCACATCCATAACCAGCGTTCTGCTCGGAAGGCTTGGCTCACCCGCATATATCCTGATGGTGTTTGCTCTTGTTGCAGCCTTTGGATATGAGGGATATGTACATATTCAGTTCACAAAGACTGCGGCCTTCGCCATGACCGCCGGATTGGTCATCATCATGGGCGAACTCTTCGCTGAAAAGATTTCCCCTATCGTGATGATCCCGGGACTGCTTATCTTCTGGATCGGATTCATGTACAGAAACCAGCAGTTTATCGTTATGATAGCGATACTTTCTTCTCTGGTATTGTATTTTTTCATGATACTACCCGAACTGGGAGGCCGTGATCGGAGAAAATGTCTCAAAAGAGCAGGGGCCGCCATCCTTGCGGCCGGGATACTGTTTGCGGGGACAGCAGGACTCTTTCTTACCGACAGGATCCATTATACATCCGATGAGTGGGTATCCTTCGGAGAATACAACGCTGCCCGCACAGAGATCCTCGACTACGGCATTCCAGACTTTGATGAGAACCGTGACAGATACGAGGAGATCGGCATCGATAAAACCGCATACAGCCTGCTGAAACACTGGAATTTCCAGGATAAGAAGAAATTCACCACATCCACATTCCAGACCATCGCATCATGGAAGGAAAAACCGACAGTCGATAAAGGATTCGTTAAAACTTATCTGAAGGAACTGTTCAGCGGTCTCAAGAAGAAGAAAGTCTTCTGGATATTTGGAATCGTTGCCTTTGGATGGATAATCTGCGGCAGGCATCGCATCCGGGAACTGCTGACACTTGCCTATTGTGTAGCTATGATCCTGGCCCTGTACGGATATCTGTTCTACATGAACAGATTCCTTGTCCATCGGGTAGACGTGGGGATATGGTTTGCCGCCATCATCGTAGTTATATGGTTATATCGGAGGTCTGTTCCTCTGCGTGGAGCAATAGTCGGACTTGTTCTGGCGATAACGGGCACATTCTGTACGGTGACCTCATGGAGCGACTGGTGGAGGGTCAACACTGCTGACAGTGAGACAAAGACAAAGACTGAACGTGAATTCATAGAAATGATCCATCAGGACCAGGATCACCTCTACCTGTCCACAGTAGGCAATGTGTCTTTCCATAAGGCATACGGCCTCTTTGAACAGGCACCGTTTGGAATGGGAAGCAACATATTCGGCCTTGGAGGATGGCCGGCGCAGACGCCTGCATATCAGTCAGTGCTCGAACGTTACGATATAGATAACCCATATCCTGAAATGATCGACAATAAGGATGTCTACCTTGTTGATGATGACATCGATTCCACTTTGAACTATCTGCGTCGGTGGTATGATAAAAATGCGTCAGCAAAACTGATACGCAAGGTGGGCGATCACAGGATATATCAGATAACCACAGAGAAAAAGGATGATCAGTAAAATCAGAGAATTGATCGACATCAAACTGCTGAAGTTTATTATTGTGGGCGTGATAAACACCCTGGTGGGAAGTGCTATCATGTTTGGCCTGTACAATCTGGCCCACTGTTCCTATTGGTTTTCCTCTGCCGCAAACTTTACTCTCACCAGTATACTGAGCTTTTTCCTGAACAAATACTTCACCTTCGAGAGCAAGGGATGGTCGTGGCTACAGGTGCTGCGATTTGCCATTAATATAGCTGTCTGCTACTTCCTTGCCTTTGGTATAGCAAAGCCTTTGACATTCGCAGTCCTTGCCGGCGCCAGCGAGAAATTGCGCACAAATATCGCCATGCTGGTGGGCATGGTACTGTTCACAGGATTCAACTATCTGGGCCAGAGACTCTTCGCATTCAGGAGAAAAGAGAACCCGTGACAACCAGACGCAAAAAGGTTGAAATTCTCCTGTTCTTCTGCTATAATTAGTCGGAAATGTAATCAGAGAAATGATCGGAGGGGAAGATCATGAAAATGACAAAAAAAATCATCAGTCTGTTCGTGTCACTGGCCATGGTATGCACCATGACCAGCGTAAGCGTTTTTGCTACGGGTAATGGAGACAATGAAGGCGAACAGCCTACGACAGATACTCAAATGACAGAGAACATCGAAGATGGATCCGGGGATGTTGATGAGGACATCAATGAGGACATCAATGAGGACACTAATGTGGCAGATACGCCCATGATGAACCAGCAAGGAACTGCAACACAGTCAACAAAGCTTGCAGCACCAACTAATGTTAAGGTTCTTGCTGGATATAAATCCGTCAAGATAACATGGGATGAGGTCGAAGATGCTGATGCGTATAATGTCGGATGGAGAAAAAGCGGTGGCACGTGGGGCCGTGTAACAATTACAAAGGGAACAGAAGCCGAGAAGAAAGGGCTCAGTTCCCGTACCGGTTACGACTTCAGAGTAATGGCCATCAAGTTTACGGAGGAAGGAAGGAAGAAGAGCAGTGGCTGGAAAACCGAAGATATTAAACACGATGGTGACTCGTATCTGAATGCACCTACGTCGGATCCTACGACTATCAGCAAAAAAAACACCGTCAACAGACTTCGCATTTCTTTCACTATGAAGAGAACAAAGAAGGCCAACGGAAAGACTCTGAAGAAGGGATCCAGGCAGTATGCTGAGAATTTTGGGCTAGGCAAGTACACCGTCTACAAGGGCGGCAAGAGACTTCGTGTCCCCAGGGTAATGGTCAGAAATATCAAGGCATCATATGTTGGCAGAGGCAAGTGGAATTACTCTCCTGAAGAGGCCGAATACTTCCTCGGAACGTATCTGAAGGCTAATAAGGTCAGCTCCAATAAGAAGTATACAATTTGGGTAAGTACATATACGCAGCATCTCTACGTCTTCAAGAAAGTCAACGGCAACTGGAAAGTCGACAGAAGCTGGGAGATAGCAATGGGTAAGAAGACCACTCCAAGTCCGACGGGTAACAAGGTCATCCAGAAAAAGGTCAAAAAGCATCACGGCATAAAGTGGTGGAACTGCTACTCGAGCTGGAATGCTCTCCACGGATTCAGATCCAGTTGGTCTAGCAGGATCCTGGGAAGACTTGCCTCCAACGGCTGCGTAAGAAACACCAACGACAAGGCTCAGTGGATATATCAGAACTGTCCGAAGGGCACGAGAGTTATCCTCTACTAAAAACAAGTCAGATACTGATATGACAGCAAACGGGGATCGTTTTATGATCCCCGTTTCAATGGAGAGACGATTTGGAATCTTTGAGACAGATCATAAGTGAACACCTGACATGGAGAAGGCAGATAATCCTGCTTGCCAAGTCGGATATAATCAAGACATACAGCGGAGCTGCACTAGGCTGGGCCTGGGCGATAATCAGGCCCATCATTACCATCTCCGTTTTTTGGTTTGCATTCACCTATGGCCTTAGAACAGGCGGAGAGGTCAACGGGTTTCCCTTTGCTCTCTGGATGATACCCGGCTTCATGGCCTGGTTCTATATGAGCGATATGCTGACAAAGGGTGCCGGAGCCATCAGGAAGTACAGATATCTGGTGACAAAGATGAAATTTCCGGTATCAACGATCCCCACATTCATATCTCTATCTAATATGGCCATACATGTTTGTCTCATGCTCATCGTAGCCATTTTGTTTATAATAACAGGACATATGCCCAACATATACTGGATCCAGCTTCCGGTATACATGATGTTTATGCTTGTATTTTGGACTGCCTGGAGCCTTTTTGCATCCATGCTTGGCGCAATGAGTCGTGACTTCATAAATCTTGTAAAGGCGGTGAAGACAGCTATATTCTGGCTCTCCGGCATCATGTGGGATGTCAATGATGTGGACATTCCTATGTTACAGAAAATAATGTACTTCAACCCAGTCACATATATCGCGACGGGCTACAGGAACTGTTTCATATATCATAAATGGTTCTGGGAGGAATCGCTGCAGCTTGGGATATATATAGGGCTGCTCATTATAATGATCATACTGGCGATTTGGAGCTACAAGAAACTGATACGTGAAATACCGGATGTATTATAGAGGTTCGTCGAAATGAGAAGAGACCCGATAGTAGTTTCCTTCACAAATGTTGTGAAGAAATACAAACTGTATAGAAACGATAAAAAGAGATTCATGGCCATCTTCTCCAAGAAGGTCCCATATAAGGAGAAGATAGCGGTCAATAACGTGAGCTTCGAGATCCATCGTGGAGAATCGGTGGCCCTTTTTGGTAGAAACGGTGCAGGCAAGTCGACGATCCTTAAGATGATCACCGGAGTCACCTACCCAACCTCAGGTGATATCAAGGTGGAGGGTAGGGTCAGTGCACTTCTTGAACTGACATCCGGATTTGACCCGGAGCTTTCAGGCAGGGAGAATATCTATCTCAAGGGACAGCTTTGTGGTCTTCTGGACGAAGAGATAGCCGAGATCGAAGATGTGATCGTTGATTTTGCAGAGATAGGCGAATATATCGATCAACCTGTAAGATCTTATTCAAGCGGCATGAAGGCCAGACTTGGATTCGCCGTCAACGTGAATATACGACCGGAAATACTCATTGTTGATGAGGCTCTCAGCGTCGGAGACAAGAATTTCCGAGAGAAGTGCCTGACCAAGGTCAGAGAGATCATTGACAAGGATGGAGTGACACTTCTCTTCGTTACACATTCAACGGGAACGGCAAGACAATTCTGCAGAAGAGGCATAGTGATGAATAAGGGCGCTGTAACCTTTGATGGAGATATAGACGAAGCCATAGAGAAATACGAATCAAAATGAAGATCAGGATCATTATACTCAGGATCAGCAAAGTGGTGTTGCAAGGGGTGTATGCCCTGATGAAACTGCGATCGATCAGGAGAAAAGTGACAATACTATCCAGGCAGAGCAACGAACCTTCAACGGACATAGCTCTGCTTGCATGCTATCTGGAGGAGAACCATCCCGACCTCAATGTCAAGGTCATGTGCAGAAGATTTGAGGAAGGTGGCGTTTTTGCCTACGGCCTTCATATGCTTAGACAGATGTGGAACATGGCTGATTCAAAGGTTGTTCTGCTGGACAGTTACTGCATTGCAGCATCCATCCTGAAGCACAGGAAGGATACAGAAGTGATCCAGATGTGGCACTCGATGGCTGCAATAAAACAGTTCGGTTATCAGACCCTTGACAGACCCGGAGGCAGATCCTCTGATATTGCCAGGGCTCTATGTATGCATAGGAATTATGATAGAGTGCTATGTCCTTCAAAGGCAACGGGAGACCATTTCTGCCGGGCATTCGACATTGACGGGTCTGTGCTTCTTCCCATGGCACTGCCCAGGGTAGATCTGATCACAGGGCCGGATGAGAAGAGAAATGAACTGAGGGAAAAATACAGTATCGACCCTGATAAGGAGATCCTTCTTTACGCGCCAACATTCAGAAAGAGCGATCAACTCAAAGTCGATGAGCTGATAAGGAATGTAGACAGGAAACGTTTCCAGCTGGTGATATGCCCTCATCCCCTGGATGAGAGCCCCTGTCTGGATACCCTGGAAGAGGAAGGTCTCACAGTAGACAGAGACGGTGAGACGATCCATTGGCTGGCAGTGGCCGATCGAGTAATAACAGACTACTCAGCCGTAGCGCTGGAAGCAGCCATAGGAGACAAACCGGTATACTTCTACGTATATGATATCGAGGAGTATTCGAGGAGCGAGGGACTGAATGTAGACCCAAGAACGGAAGTCCCCGGAATAACAGCCATTGACAGCCATGAGCTTGCAGAACTTCTGGACAGGGAATATCCCTTCGACGAACTTGTCCGATTCAGGGATAAATACTTTGAAGTGGAAACTGAGAACAGTACATCGAAACTGGGAGAGTACATATATGGACTTTCTGAAAAGAAGCATTAGAAGATTTCTGAAAAACCACGGCAAACTGAGAGTGTTCGTAAGGAAGATCCATGTAGCAGAGAAAAAACTGCGTTATGGATCTCACGTGAAAAAGACACCCATGGGGGAGAAGACTGTTCTCTTCGAGACTTTCATGGGAAGACAGTACAGCGACAACCCCAGAGCCATATACGAGAGAATGAAAGAGGATCCCCGATTCGATGGATTCAAATATATCTGGGTGCTTAGAGATCCCTCCAAGATCCACGACTATCCACAACTTGAAGGGGTGGATACTGTAGCCAGGACGGACAGGAATTACTATACAAAGGTGGCTTCTGCCAGGTACGTCATAACAAACTCCAATCTTGATTACGGCATAGAGAAGAGAAATGGTCAGATCTTCCTTCAGACATGGCACGGTACGCCATTGAAGCGGCTCAGATGTGACATCGAAGCGGAGGAAGGCAATGCCATCAATTCCCTGGCGGAGATAAAGAGCAAGAACGATATAGATGCACCCCGCTATGATTACTTCATCTCACCATCCCCCTTCGCCACGGAGAAATTCATAACTGCTTTCGATCTTAGAAGACTTGGCAGGGAAGGCATAATGATCGAGACCGGATATCCGAGAAATGATATCCTCAGGAACTTCGATGAGAAATATGCAAGAATGATACGGGACGATCTGGGCATACCGGATAATAAAAAAGTCATTCTCTATGCTCCGACCTTCAGAGATAACAGCTACGATGGACAGGACTACGGATACGACCTGAATCTCGATATGGACAGGCTCAGGAGAGAGCTTGGGGACGATTATGTCATACTCTTCAGAGTCCATTACTTCGTGGCCAACCAGTTCGATTTCACCAGGTACGAGGGCTTCGTGTACAATGTGACCGAATACGATGATATCTCAGCCCTCTATGTCATATCGGACATGCTGATAACCGATTATTCCAGCGTATTCTTTGACTTTGCCAATCTTGGAAGACCAATGATCTTCTACATGTATGACAGGGAAGCATACGCTGATGACATCAGAGGATTCTATCTAAGCCTCGATGAGCTGCCTGGACCGATAGTTACTACGGAAGAGGAGCTCCTTGACAGTATAAAAAACTACAGAAAGGATGACTACGACGAAAAGTATCGGGAATTCAACCAAAAATATAACCCTCTCGATGACGGTCATGCCAGCGAGAGGGTGATAGATATACTCTTCTCGGATATTTAGTTCACTTTTTGCATTACGAGCTTGATGTCGCCGTTTTCGTTGTCTTCAATGACCATTTTACCGAAATCTCCGTAGTACATGCTCCCCTTCATAAGATCGCACTTATAGGCGATACCTTCGTCGGTCTTGGTCCATGTACCGGAAATGTCCTCACCGGTAACGTTTCCGTCGAAGGTGCCGTCGTCATTGATGGTTATCTCCAGGTTTCCATAAAGATCCTTTGCCTCATCCGATGTCACGGTCCATTTGCCAATGAAACTTTCGGCGCTCTGATTGAGAGTCTTTGCCTTTGCTACATCCTTGGGATCTGCCTTGATGGCATCATCCATACCTTCCTCATTCATGACGTAATCGATATCGGCGTCGGTAACTTCCTCGTCATCACCGCAGCCGGTGAAGCCTATGCAGAATGCCATGACCAGGGCCAGCATAAGGGCAGGGACAAGGAATCTGTTTTTAATTCGAGTGTCCATATAGTTCCTCCTGTCTGTGATCTCTCTCCCTCTGAACACAGGTAAATTCTACCATTTGATCTCATAAACGTCAACATCATCGTTGCTGTAGCAGAGTTTGTATGCTTTATCGCTAAGGTCTCCGGCATCTGTAAATCTCTTGGAAACTACCAGATAGTTGATCCCAAGTTCCTTTGCCAGTTCGTCCCGTTTGGGGTTATCCTTATCGTATAGTTTGTCGTTCTCTCTGATCCTCTCGGCTCTAAGTGGCCATTCGGCGACAGGCAGAGTATAACCGGATCCCGACACATAGCAGTTCCGATCCGCATATACTGTGTAGAGATAGAATCTGTTATCCCATCTGTTTTCCATATCATACTTTTTTGGATCGGTGCTGAAATATCTGTCGGTGGTTATGATGCAGTCATCAGGTGTATTTTCTCTTATCCATTCCATTGCCTTATACTCATCTCTTGACATGGACAGATATTTATCCTGTTCATGCGTGGGATCGGCATAGAGGCGGGCAGAATGTATCTGACTTTTGTACTGAAGGCCGAGACCTGCCGTACATAGGATAAGGGCGGCTATGAACAGAGCTCCAACGGTCCTCGATATGATCCTGCCGGATCGATCGTATTTGTTCTCCATGTCCTCAAAGAACCATATGGCGATGAGGACGGCAAAGAAGACAGGAAGGAAGCCGAAATAGATCTGACTTCGCCCATGGAAGCGCAAAACCATCATGCCGATAAAGCCTACGAGGAAACAGGCATAGACGACTATTCGTGGGAAGTAGTAATCCTTTTTACCGGCAAGTACAAGTATAAGTTCTCTGATATATCCGATGACAAAGGGGAGGAAGAAGGCGGTGAGCATGAAGATCACAAAGACCACTATCAGCACCAGATATCTTCCCATCAACGGTATGCCGTGAGCCGTCATCCATGCGATGAGAGGCTCCTTGTAGAAGGTTATGTTGAGTATCTTGGCCATTCCGAAGGGGGAGCCTTCAACACCGGACTGTCCTTTGGAACCCAGTACAAATACGTATATCAGCAGGAATCCTGCGGTCATTATCATTATGGGGATGATCGACCTTGATGAGATCCTGCGGAGGATCAGTCCAAGTACAAAAGTGCCCCACAGTCCCATAACGAGGACAACGCCTACAGGTCCCTTGATACCTGTCGCCAGCATGATAAGTGCGGTCATGATGACAAGATATCTCCATGAAGAGCGACCTTCAGTGAAGGCATCATACCAATACTTCATGACTATCACAAAGGCAAAGCCGCAGCTTACGGCATAGCCTGCCACGTTGTCGTTTTCGAATACGAACTTGAAGGCGATGGACCTGATGGGTTCTCTTGCGATGAATATATTCGAGAGCATGAGGGCCAGACACCAGAGGCCTGCACGTTGTTTGCTGACGAGCATCTCTCTCAGGAGAGCGTAGAATGATGTGCCGAAGGCGTAGACTGTAAGATAGGGGCCGCAGCACATTATGGCAGCATCGCTTGTAAGGCCGAAGAGTCTGACCGGAACTGAGAGCATCATCTCAGTGAATATATGATAGGTAATATAGTATCCGGATAACCAGGGCGATTCCATGGGATAGCCGTGAGCCAGCGTGTTTATCAGACCCATGTGGAATGCCTTGTCGGCGGTCATAAATGTCTCTTCATCCATTAATGGGTCCAGATACTGATACTGTGTCTCCAACAGAGTGAAGAGGAGAGCAAGTGCCAGGAAAATGAACAGTGCTGTCGACATCCTGGTGAAACGGAAGGAAGAGCCTCCCACGTCCAGATAGTTTTTCATGAGCAGGACGATATATGCTATGGAACAGATCGGCCCTATGCCGTAGAGGAGGGCGTCGGTCTGTATCAGGTCGGTGATAAAGTACTGGACTATAATGAATGCCCAGCCGGTAAACAGTCCCACACAGAGCAGGGTGGATATGTGAGCCGGTCTGAAACCGAGTACTCTCATCATAAACTGGCCCGGAAGCTGGATGTAGAAAATGATAAAAAAGGCAAAAGTAAGAAGATCCGTCGGGTGGGCGCCGTAGACGAGGATAGCCAGGAGGACCATGGCGATCATGGCGCATATACTCAGGATCTTGATAGTCGTATTCAGATGTATATTGTTAAGTGTTTCCATTCTGTTGTCGATTGTATTTGGTTATTGATGATGATATCATAAAAACGATCTATAATCAAAAGTCGAACAGCGGACAGGAGAGAGAAAAAAGGATGAAAATGCTGGTTACCGGCGGAGCCGGATTCATAGGAGCGAACTTTGTTTTTTACATGCTGAGAGAGCATCCGGAGGCCGAGGTGGTCTGTCTGGATGCACTGACATATGCGGGCAACCTTAAGACTCTCGACGGTGTGAAGGATGATCCGAGATTCACCTTCGTCAAAGGCGATATCGCCGACAGAGAGACGGTCTTCGATCTATTCGAAAGGGAGAACTTCGATGTGGTGGTGAACTTCGCTGCCGAGTCTCACGTGGACAGATCAATAGAGGATCCGGGAGTGTTCCTGAGGACCAATATCCTGGGGACCCAGGTGCTCATGGATGCATCCAGAAAAGACGGTGTGAAACGTTATCATCAGGTGGGCACCGATGAGGTATACGGAGACCTGCCCCTGGACAGGCCGGATCTATTCTTTACCGAGGACACACCTATTACCGCATCCAGTCCCTACTCGGCATCCAAGGCATCTGCGGACCTGCTTGTCATGGCCTACCACAGGACCTACGGACTTCCGGTGACCATAAGCCGATGTTCGAACAACTACGGCCCATACCAGTTCCCGGAAAAGCTCATACCTCTGATGATCGCCAATGCGCTGGCCGATAAGGAACTCCCGGTCTACGGTACAGGGGAGAACGTGAGAGACTGGCTCTACGTGGAGGATCACTGCAGAGCGATAGATATGATACTTGAAAAGGGCAAGGTTGGAGAGATATACAACATCGGAGGCCACAACGAAAAGAACAACCTGGATGTGGTCAGGACAATACTTGGGCAGCTGGACAAACCGGAAAGTCTGATAACCTTCGTGGGAGACAGAAAGGGTCACGATCTGAGATATGCCATCGATCCGACGAAGATCCACGATGAACTCGGATGGCTCCCAACGACCGCCTTCGATGAGGGGATACGTCAGACCATAGAATGGTATCTGGACAACCGCAAATGGTGGGAAGAGATCATAAGCGGAGAGTATCAGGACTACTACGATAAGATGTACTCGGACCGTTGATCCAAGGATATTTCACCGGAAAATGGAATATATTGTAGGTGTTTGGCCAATACAAAGGCAATACCACGACATCATGACCCATGGCAGGGGAAACCTTGAAAATGGGTCATTTTTTCGGTTCGTGATACAGGTAAATTAAGGTAATTCCGTTGAGAACTGGAAAATATGGATATATAATTAATTCACATTCGCAAGATAAGATAAATTATCGTTCACAAGAAAGGGGAACTTTATGAGCGTAGGAATAAAGACATGCAGAAGAGTAATGGCAATTGCCATGGTGCTCATGGTGGCTATTGCCTTTACCATGCCGGAGCAGGCCCATGCGGCCAGAAAACCGGGCAAGGTCAAATCCCTCAGAGTTATGTGGGTAGACTATGGTTCGGTTGGCCTTAAGTGGGGCAAGGTCAAAAAGGCTAAGAAATACGAGGTCTATCGTGCGACCAGCAGGACAGGCAAGTATACGAAGATCAAAACGGTCAAAGGAACATCTGCAACGAGCAGTGGCCTGAAGACCGACAACACCTACTGGTACAAGGTACGTGCTGTGAGAGGTGGCAAAAAAGGCAAATACAGCGCTGTCGTAAGCGGAACGACCAAGCTCAGGAAGCCTTCTTTCGGTGCAAGAAGCACCCAGAAGGGAGCGGAACTCATAGCCGAACCTGTCAAGGGTGCTGACGGTTATATCTTCTACCGCAATGGTGAAGAGATAAAGAAGCAGAAGGGCAGCACCTATGTGGACAGCGACATAACCGCATTCAAATCCTACAGCTACAAGGCTGTTGCCTATCGTGTGTCGGATGGTGCGACCCACTACTCAGCATATTCAAGAACTGTCAAGGCTGGATGGATCAATGCGGTCATCGACCTTGTTGATTTTGCTGAGCCAGGGACACTCAATCCGGCAAACGATTTCCGGCTTGCAGGTAAGATAAAGTCCAACGTCAACATGACAGGTGTGGAGATCGGCATAGTAAACAAGAGCAACAATGAGTGGGTAGGAAACCAGAAGTACGAGGCATATGATCTGAACACTAAGGAAATAGATGTAGCCGATGCCAACGAAGATGTCCACTTCGATGGACTGGGAGGAGGAACCTATCGCTACAGGATCTACGTACACTTCGGAGACGGTCTGGTATACACTCGCGAGAATTACAAGTTCACCGTCAGGACATCGACGGGAGCCATGGCGGCTGTAGTCTGGGCCAAGGGCATCGCAAACGACAACAGCTTCAACTACGGAACCAAGGGTCCTGCAAACCACAGAGGCTGCTACTTCTGTAAGACATTCGGGGTCAAGAAAAGACACCTGAAGAGACAGGGCAAGAAGTGGACCAAGGCCTGGGAGAAGACATACTGCTGCAACCCATTCATCTTTGCAGCCTATGCACATGGAGCTCAGAACCCCAAGGTGCTGGCGGCCTGCAAGAAGGGCAAGTGCGGCGGCATGAACCCTTCAGACTGGACTACCTATAAGTGCTTCAACAAAGTGGGGCTGGCCAAGAAGGTGCCTTTCAGCGATCTGAGCCCTGGAGACGTCATCATATCTAAGAAGACGAAGAAGGGAGAGACCCACCATGTATGGATGTACTGCGGAGGAAATCAGCTGGTTGAAGCATCCGGCGGCGGATGGGGCAAGAACTCCATTGCAGTCAAAAACAGCGCCAAGTCGAAATACACCAAATACCAGAAGTTTTCCAAGTGTTATGTGATGCGCTACACAGGCAAATGATGTATAATACTATCCATGGATAGGATCAGAAATCTATGGAAGACTAAGAGGACTGCCGTGATACTGACGACCCTGTCAGCGGCAGTCCTTTTTTCTGCCGTATGCTTTTACGACATCCTTCCCGATGATATCAAACCGGGAAAGCATAATCCTCAAAAGGTCGCTACAGTAAATGCTGTGGCTTCTTCTTATGATTCCGTCACAGTCGCATGGAGACCTGCTCCAAATGCAAAGACGTACAAGGTATTCAGGAGCGATGATAAAAGGAGCAGCTACGAAGAGTGCGGCGAGGTAGAAGATACCACTTTCACCGACAGCAAGCTGGAAACGGACAGAGAATACTGGTACATGGTCCGTTCGGAAAAGGACGATAAATTCAGCAGATACAGCAAGAGAGTAAGTGCCACACCAAAACTCGATAAGCCGGAATTGACCGGCCTCTCCACAGAGGAGGGCGCCGAACTTACAGTGACTGAAGTGCCGGGGGCTACGGGATATATCTTCTACAGAGATGGGCAGGTCTTCAGGGAACAGCCCATGAATATTTGTCTGGATGGTTCCCTGAAGGAGAAGGAGAAGCACAAATACCAGGTAGTGGCGGTGCGGAAGCAGAAGACGAAAGAAGCTGTATCGGCGAAATCAAACAGAGTCGAGGCAGGCAAGATCACAGTCAAGATAACCCTGGATAACGTGACTGCAGTTGGTGATATGCTCAAAGGAACCAGCGTGGAGATGGCCGGTACGCTGAAGTCCAATGTAAAAATGAAGGCTGTGGAAGTCGGTGTCATGGACGATAAGGGTGAAAAGTGGATCGACAAACAGAAGTACGAGAACAAAAAAGTGGACTCCAAGTCCTTCGATCTGAAGGCTGCAGACAGTGAACTGAAATTTGCAGACCTTAAGGCCGGTAAATACAGATACAGGATACAGGTCAATCCCGAAGGTGGCAAGATGGTCGTAGTGGTAGATCAGCAGTTCAAGGTGGAAGACAACCCGGCTCTTGGAGCTGTAGAGTGGGCCATAAACATTGCTAACGACAACAGCTTCAACTATGGCACAAAGGGACCGGCTAATCATGGAGGGTGTTACTTCTGTAAGACCTTCGGTGCCAAAAAGAGACACCTGAAGAGGATAGGGCAGTCCTGGAGCGCTAAATGGGAGAAGACCTACTGCTGCAATCCCTTCATCTTTGCCGCATATGCACATGGAGCCAAGGACCCGGCCACTCTGGCATCCTGCCAGAGAGGTGGCTGCGGTGGGATGGCTCCTTCAGACTGGACAAGGCTTGGATCATATGAACTTGTAGGGACGTGCAAGAGCGTTCCCTATTCCGACCTTAAGCCCGGGGATATCATCATGAGCAACACCAATGAGAACGGATGGACTCATCACGTCTGGATGTTCATCGGTGATGGCAAACTGGTCGAATCTTCCGGAGGTGGCTGGGATGCTGGCTCAATCGCCGTCAAGGATATAGCAGCGCAGAAATACAGCAGATACAGCAAACACAGCGGAACCTATGTGGTCAGATACAAAGGCCCGGACAACTAGAAAGAGGAGAATCGATGAAGAAGACAGCAACATTCAAAGGCAACAAGGACTACGTGGTCACCCCCGAGCTCATGGATGCGGTCAACGTATCCATAGCTCTCAAAAAGCCCCTGCTGATCAAAGGTGAGCCGGGAACGGGGAAGACCATGCTTGCTCAGGCCATAGCCGACTCCATGGACATGCCCCTGATAATCTGGAGCATCAAATCAACCACCAAGGCTCAGGACGGTCTCTACATGTACGATACGGTTCAGCGTCTCTACGACAGTCAGTTTGGCGAGGGAGATGTGGGCGATATCAGCAAGTACATTCATCTGGGCAAACTTGGAGAGGCATTCACATCGGATAAACAGGCGGTTCTCCTCATCGACGAAATAGACAAAGCAGATCTGGAGTTCCCCAACGATCTGCTCTGGGAACTCGACCGCATGGAGTTCTACATCAACGAGACCAAGGAGACCATAACGACCAGGCACAGACCCATCGTCATCATAACATCCAATGCGGAGAAGGAGCTCCCCGATGCCTTCCTCAGAAGGTGCATATTCCACTACATCGAATTCCCCGATGAAGAGAAGATGAGTGAGATCATACGTGTCCACTACGGGGACATAGATGAGAAACTTATGAACAATGCTCTGGAGGCCTTCTATGAGATCAGGAAGATGGACGACCTACAGAAGAAACCGTCCACGTCGGAGCTTCTGGACTGGATCCAGGCCCTCATGGTCAGTGGCGTAAGCGTGAAAGACCTTTCCAGGAAGATGCCCTTCATCGGCGTTCTTCTCAAGAAGAACGAGGACATTGAGGTGATGCAGGAGATAAAGGAAAAGGGATATTCCCTGCGCAGGTGGTAGAGGAGAGTATCCGTGTTTCTTGAATTCTTCTATCTGCTTCGGGCAAGAGGCCTGGAGGTGACCATAAACGAGTGGATGACCCTGGAGGAGGCTCTGGATCAGGGTCTTGCAAAAGCAAGTCTTACGGGATTCTATCGCCTTTGCAGGAGTATCCTCATCAAGACAGAGGCCGATTTCGACAAGTTCGATCAGGTTTTCATGGAATACTTCGGAGGTATCGAAACTCCCGAAGATCTTCCTGCCGAGTTCTGGGACTGGCTTGCACACGGCGAGCTTGAACGTGCTCTCGATGATCTTGGAGACGAGGAACTCTTCGCAAGGGAACTCGAGGAACTGCTTCGCATGTTCGAGGAGAGGATAGAGGAACAGAAGGAGGAACACCACGGCGGAAACTACTGGATAGGTACGGGAGGTACATCTCCAATGGGCCGCGGAGGATACAATCCCTCCGGGATCCGGGTCGGCGGAGAGAGCCGCCACAAGACAGCGCTTCAGATAGCCGGAGAGAGGAACTTCAAGGATTTCAGGGAAGACACCATCCTGGGGATCAGACAGTTCCAGATGGCTTTTAGAAAACTGAGACAGTTCTCTACGAGAGTGGACGGAGCGGAGAAGGAACTGGATCTGGACAAGACGGTGGATGAGACCTGTGAGAATGCGGGGATGCTGTCCCTGGCCTATGAGAAACCAAGGAAGAACACTGTGAAGGTGCTTCTTCTCATAGATTCTGAGGGGTCCATGCTTCCATACAGCAGGCTCTGCAACAGGCTGTTTCAGGCGGTGAGTAAATCAAATCACTTCAAGGATCTTCAGGTATACTATTTTCATAATGCTATCTACGATCAGTTATATACCACACCTCGCTGTAAGATGAGGGATTCAGTGGATACGACATGGGTGTTCAATAAGCTGGACAGCGAGTACAAGGTCATCTTCGTAGGGGATGCGGCCATGGCACCTTCGGAGCTTCACAGACCCGGTGGCAATTCCATCATCGGTGTTTACAACCGTGAGACGGGTATAGAGTGGTTCAACAAGTTCAAGAAAAGATTCAAAAAACAGATCTGGCTCAATCCGATAGATGAAGAGTCGTGGGATTACGTGTACGGATCCAGGACCATAGCCGACATACGCAGTATATTTCCCATGTACGAACTGTCCCTTTCCGGGCTCGAGGCGGGATTGAGAAGGCTCATGGTGAGGTGATCACTGTACCATGATAATGCCCGCATGATCAGCGATTTTTCGAGCACAGTTTGGCACATAGAATCAAAAAAATGTCAAAACAAGCTCTTTAGTGTATAATACATTAAACAAAAGATAAATGATAAGAGGTATGACAATGAAAAGAGTGATCACATACGGAACATTCGATCTGCTTCATTACGGTCATATAAATCTACTGAAACGTGCCAAGGAACTGGGCGATTATCTGATCGTGGTAGTTTCAACCGATGAATTCAACTGGAATGAGAAGCAGAAGAAATGTTATTTTCCATATGAGCAGCGCAAGGCACTGGTGGAAGCCATAAGATACGTCGATCTTGTCATCCCGGAGAACAGCTGGGATCAGAAGAAGAGCGATATGCATGAGTATCATGTGGACACCTTCGTTATTGGTGATGACTGGACAGGTAAGTTCGACTTCCTCATGGAGGAAGGCGTGAATGTGGTTTATCTTCCCAGGACACCTGAGATCAGTACTACCAAGATCAAGGAAGAACTCAATAAAAAATAAAAAGCATTGCTGTTTACTTATTCACAAGGAGAAACAATATGACAAGAGGAAGGCGATTAAAAAGGATTCTGACTATTGTGATGGTGGCCACGTTAGTTGTAACATTCATGCCGCAGTTTGATGTAGCGCAGGTAAATGCGTCAACCGAAAACGCAACGAGAGTGCCTGTTCTGACATACCATCATGTAGGAAAGAAGGGTAAAGGAAAGTTAACTATCTCAAAGGCCAAGTTTAGAAGTCAGATGAATTGGCTTAAGAAAAGAGGCTATAAGACACTGACAATGAATGAATTTGTTGAATGGTACGAGGGGAAGAGGACCATTCCTAAAAAATCGGTGCTTATTACCTTTGATGATGGGACAAAGGGTGTGAGGAAATACGCTGTACCAATCCTAAAAAGGAATGGCCAGCATGCTACTATTTTTATCATAGGCAAATATGTGCCAAAACAAAGAGCTCATCATATGAGTGCGTCAACAATCAACAGTTTAAGAAAGGGCTCTGTTATTGATATAGAAAGCCATGGATACGGACTTCATGACAGAGATAAAGGAAGAAAGCCTGTAAAGAAATGGTCGAAGGAAAAGTTAAAGAGTGACTGCATGAAAATGCACGACAAGTATGGTTGCACTACACTATGCTACCCGTGGGGATCAACGAGTAATAAAATTAGGGCAGCTTTATCTGAGACAGGAGTATACCGAGTTGCATTCACTTATGCGAGAATTGGAGAGTATCAAGGTACAAAAAACAAGTATGCATATCGAAGCAGTAGCAGGTACTTGATTCCCAGGATCACGATTCCTGGTAATAAGTCGTGGAAATATATTAAGAAATACATCAAGTAATTACAAGGGTTCATTTATGTCCTGAAATATTGCAAGAACAGATCGCAAACAAATGTTTGCGATCTGTTCTTTTTTGTGCTATAATGCCTCCAAAGGGGTATTCAAATAGTATGAGAATACTGAAAGGAGAGGGAAGATGCTTAAAGAGCGGGAACAGAGGATCCTCGATTTCATGAAAGAGGAGATACTCAGAGCCGGCTATCCGCCGACGGTGCGAGAGATATGCAGTGCTCTTGATATCAAGTCCACGTCAACGGTCCACAAGGATATTGCGAACCTTGAGAAACAGGGGTATCTGAGAAAGGATCCTGCAAAACCCAGAGCCCTGCTTATCGTCGATCCCCAGACGGGAGAGAGGATAGGCATGCAGGCAGCCTCAGGCGAAGAGCCTCAGGCACCGCGTGAAGAGGTATCCAGAACGGATATCGTCGATATACCCGTCGTAGGACGGATCGCTGCGGGAACTCCCATCCTGGCTGAGGAGAACATCGAGGACAGTTTCCCGATCCCTTCACGTTTCATAAGTGGAGGGGACAACTTCATGCTGACCGTACATGGCGAAAGCATGGTAGATGCAGGGATCCATGATGGAGACTACATCCTGGTCGAGCAACAGAATACCGCCAGAAACGGAGAAATAGTGGTGGCAATGGTAGACGGCTTCGAGAGCGAGGCCACGGTCAAGACCTTCTACAAGGAGGACGATCACATCAGGCTCCAGCCGGAGAATTCGGCAATGAGCCCCATCATAGTCAAGGATGCCAAGATCCTGGGCAAGGTCAAAGGCGTGTTCAGGTATTTTCAGTAATATAGTATGAAATGGAAGTGTTCATCCAAAAGAGAGCGCATTCTGCTCATTGTCTCCGGAGCATTGCTTGCCGCAGTGCTCTGTTTTCTGATGCTCAACACCGGAAAGTTTTCTACGACTCAAACTTACTATGACGGAGAGCCAACCGGCGTAAAGGAGGGCTCAAAAAATCTGTTTATATCATCTGAGCCCTTGTCTCTTAAGGGTAACAGAACCTATGAAAAAAGCTTTGTTGCCACCGAAAACTGTCTTTCGGGGGTAGGCATGAGTTTCAAATGTGCCAATAGTGACAACAGAAGCGGGAGTCTGACGGCCACGATCACCGAAAAAGACGGAAACGAACTTAACAAGAAAGACTTAGATCTACACGAACTGGTTAATAATAAGCTATATATGATCTCTTTCAGCGATGGAATAAGGGGAGGGATCAGTTTAAAAAAAGGTGAGTCCTACAATCTGATTCTTGAATCCAAAGATCTGGAATCCGATGTATTCTTTTCGGTAAACACTTCTGAAGATGACCATAAAACTATATACAGCGTATTTATGTACTCAAAGATAAAAAAAGCCGTTCTTGGGCTATGTATCGCGCTTATTATCATCGGTGCAGTAATGCTCCTCATACCATTTACAATCGTGCAGGATGCTGTACTACTCCGAATCATGTTTCTGGTGACGCCGATCCTCTGCTATATCGCGATGATGAAGGTGTCGGGAAGAAGCTTCTTTGAGTGTATAAAGAGCATTATGACATATGCAGGAGTCTTGAATCTGATTATAATCATTTTCGTTATGACTCTGGCCTATCTTATCACCAACAGAACGAAAATAGCTATAATACTGACAACCCTGCTCAATCTACTCTTCGTTCTTGCCAATTATGCACTGATCAGTTTCAGAGGGAAACCACTTATTGCAGCAGATATAGGTCAGTGGAAAACTGCTGCAATGGTGGCTGACAGTTATACTATAGAGTTAGATCAGTCCGCGATCATCGCATTAGTACTATCTGCGGTGTGGGTGGCTGTGGCCCTTTCTCTTAGAAACCATCGGGGTCTAAGAATGAGAAACAGGCTGATACTCATCGGTCTCTGGATCATTTTCGGAGTAGGAATGTACAACTATGTGTTTGTAAGTGATTCGATCAGTGATCATGGAGTAACGGTCTCTGACTGGGATCCGTTGAGATCATACAATGCTAATGGATACCATATATCTTTCGTAATTACGATCAGACATTCAAGAATAGAAAAACCCGAGGGATACTCTGCGGAGGACATTAAGGCGATAGCATCCGATTATCGTTCAGACATTGCACAAAAGGCTGAGAAAACTACGAAAAAGACACCCAATGTTCTGGTGATAATGAATGAGTCTTTTTCAGACCTCAGCATTTATGGGGAAATAGATACCAGCGATGAAGTGATTCCATTCTTCAACAGCCTGAAAAAAGATACTGTAAAGGGTACTTTGCACACATCTATACTTGGGGGACATACCGCAGTGTCAGAATATGAATTCCTAACAGGTAACAGCCAGCGTTTTGTATATGCCAGCGCCATACCTTATAGCAGTGTAATAAAAGGAAAAAGCCCGTCGATCACATGGGATTTCAAGGCGCAGAAATACGGTGGCAACATTGCATTTCATCCAGGATACGCTGTGTCATACAATAGGGAGGCGGTATATCCTCTGCTTGGATTTGACGATCACATTTCGTCAGAGGATATGACATCTCCAAAGAGAATAAGGGGCTTTATTTCCGATGAAGCAGATTACGAAAGAGTCATATATGAGTACGACAAGTACAGACATGCGGAGAAAAACAGGCCGTTCTATATGTTTAATGTTACCATACAGAACCATGGAGGCTATTCATTATCTGACGGAGAAGTAAAGCCTCATCAAATAGATGTTGAGGATCCTGAACTTGATGGTGAGGAGACTGAACAATTTCTTAACCTGATGAAAATTTCCGATCAGCAGCTTGAAATGCTTATTGAATATTTCAGTAGAGTCAAAGATCCCACAGTGATAATGATGTACGGTGATCATCAACCGAGAGTGAGTAACAGCTTCTATGAAACTATGAGAGAGAGAAACCCCGGAAAGTCAGAAATCGAGGAGAGGGAACAGAGTTACAGAGTTCCATTCATGATTTGGGCAAACTATGACATCGAGGAGAAGGATGGGGTTGAGCTAAGTGTGAACTACTTATCGCCATATCTTAAGAGTGTGATAGGAGCACCGATGACAGGATATCAGAAGTATCTATTGGATCTAATGAAGGAGGTTCCTGTCATAACTGCAATATGTACGATTGATAAAAACGGCGTTCTCACAAATTCGGATGATACAATAGAACAACAGGAACTCATCGATGAGTACAGAAAGATACAGTATAACCAACTGGTCGATAAAGATAACCAACCAGGAGAATTCTATTATCTCAGGGAACAATAGACGGAATCTGGCATAGTTTTCTTATATGTGATATAACCGGGTTCGACAAGTACCTGTCGGAACTTCAGAAGACGCTTCCGGTCATCACTCCGGTGTGCTATATCGATCCCGAGGGAAAGATACACGATCCCACCCAAAAGAGCGATTTTGATAAAAAACTAAGCGAATACTCGATTATACAGTATAATGGTCTCATAGACAGGAACGACAGGATCGAAGGATTCTTCGAACTCAAACAGTGATCCGGAGGAACAAATGAGTAGCAAAAAATACAACAAGGGAACCGGTAGGAAGCCGGAACAGCAGGAATTCAAGAGCCAGCACTCACCTGTCAAGGTGTGGGCGGTCAGGATCGTGGTGGTACTGCTCTGTATAGCGGTAGCAGTCACACTGATCCCTTCCGTATTCTTCTGATATGGGCTGGCAGATATTCACCGACAGGCTGACATTGTGATATAATAAGCGGGCAGGGCGGATGAAAAGGACAAATCGTTTCTGCTGATCACGGGAATAATGTCATGTTTAGTGAATCATTGAAAATCAGACACCAGGCAGGATGGATGATATGTATCTCCATCCTGCTTTTGATGTTCATGCTCTCCTCCTGCGGCGGTGAAAAATCAGAGAACGAGGGGGCTCCACAGATATCGGGGCTCACATATGAATCGGAAGTCGAGACCGACTACGCTGAAGGGTTTCGGATCTACAACTACAACGATGGATATCAGGTCATCGACGTGCACGATGCCGAGAGCGGAAGATCAGTGGACTATCTGCTTGTGCCCGAGGGTGCCAGGATCCCTGATGAGATCCCTGAGAGTATGGTTGTACTGGAGAAACCGCTGGACCGTATATATCTTGCAGCATCTGCCGCTATGGCCTTGATATCAGCCGTAGACGGCCTGGATAGCATTGCTTTTACGGCTACTGAGGAGAGGGACTGGTACCTTGATGAGGCTGCAAAGGCAATGAAGGAAGGCAGGATAAAATATGCGGGCAAATACAGTCAGCCGGATTACGAAATGCTCCTGGACGAGGGGTGCGACCTGGCGGTAGAGTCGACCATGATACTCCACTCTCCCGGCGTGCAGGAGAAACTTGAAGGATTGGATATCCCCGTCTTCATCGATCAATCCAGCTACGAATCCCATCCCCTTGGCAGGAGCGAATGGATAAAAGTCTATGGAGCTCTGCTGGATAAGCAGGATGAGGCGAAGGCCTTCTTCGACGACCAGAAGAAGATAATAGCCGATCTGGAGGGAATAGAAAACACGGGCAAGACCGTTGCCTTTTTCTACATGAACTCACAGGATCAGGCGGTGGTGAGAGCCTCCGATGACTACATCCCCAGGATGATCGAGATAGCGGGAGGAAATTATATATTCGAAGATCTTGAGAATCCGAATGAAGAGAGCAGGAGTGCGGTCGTCAAGATGTCCATGGAGGAATTCTACGATAAGGCAAGAGATGCGGACTATCTCATATACAATGCCAGTATCGAAAGCCCCTTAAGATCCATAGATGATCTGACGGAAAAGAGCGAACTGTTCACCAGGTTCAAGGCGGTCAGGGAGGGTAATGTCTGGACTACGGACAAATATCTCTATCAGGCTACGGATATCACGGGGCAGCTCATAGAGGATATACACATAATGCTTACTGAAGGCGATCGGGATGAGATGACTTTCCTGAAAAAGGTGCCGGCAGGAGGTTCCAATGACTGATAACAGACCGGCACAGACCCAGGGAGCCTTTCACGCGGAGAACTTCAGGCGGAGGACCAGATACATAACAGTTTTCACCATCATGACCATACTCCTTCTTATGGTAGTGGTGCTCAATGTCAACGTGGGCAGCGTCTGGATCTCGCCGGGCGAGATATTCAGGATCATATTCACCCATAGCGGCGCTGATCCGAAGAACGTGGATATTATCTGGGAACTGAGACTTCCCAGGATCCTTATGGGAGCTATACTGGGCGGAGGACTGTCCCTTGCAGGGTTCCTGCTCCAGACATATTTCGAAAATCCCATCGCAGGACCCTTCGTGCTGGGTATATCATCGGGTTCAAAGATGATCGTAGCCATCACAATGATCATATTCCTGAGCCGTTTCTCCCACGTGTCCTCATGGACACTGGTAATAGCGGCATTCATCGGTGCCCTCATATCGACGGGATTCATACTGCTGATCTCAAGGCGGGTCACCCATATGGCATCACTTCTGGTCGCAGGCATCATGATCGGATATATATGCTCGGCCATAACCGATTTCATAGTCACTTTCGCCGACGATTCGGACATCGTGAACCTGAGAGACTGGTCTCTGGGAAGCTTCTCCGGTTCCAGCTGGAGCAATGTGGCTGTAGCGGCCATAGTTATCGGTCTGTCCTTCTTCTTCGTGCTGCTTCTATCCAAGCCCATCGGTGCCTTCCAGCTTGGCGAGGCCTACGCCCAGAGCATGGGAGTCAACGTGAAGAGATTCAGGGTGGCCATCATACTGCTTTCAAGCCTGCTATCGGGATGTGTCACGGCTTTTGCAGGGCCCATATCCTTCGTAGGGATCGCGGTACCATTCCTTGTGAAGATGAGTCTCAAGACAGCAAGACCTCTGATCGTGATACCGGCCACATTTCTGGGCGGTGGAGTCTTCTGCATGTGGTGCGACTTCATAGCGAGGATGGCATTTGCGCCTATGGAACTGAATATAAGCACGGTGACCGCCATGTTCGGCGCACCTGTGGTCATCTTCATGATGATACGCAAGAGGAGGTGGGGAGCATGAGCACCTACTTCCAGCTTGACAGGCTATCCGTCGGATATAACGGCAGGGCCCTGATCAGGGATATAGAGATCGGGATAACAAAGGGAGAGATAATAACCCTCATCGGTCCCAATGGATCGGGAAAATCCACCATACTCAAGAGCATCACCCGGCAGCTCCAGACCATAGGGGGCAAGGTTATATTCGACGGTAAGGATCTGAGGAAGTATTCGTACAGAGATCTGTCATCGAAGATGGCTGTAGTCCTCACGGAGAGGATGAAGCCGGAACTGATGACCTGTCATGATATAGTTGCCACGGGACGCTACCCATATACGGGAAGACTGGGTATCCTCACCGAGGAGGATGAACGAAAAGTCGAGGAGGCCATGGCTGCTGTCCACGCTTCAGAGATAGGCAACAAGGACTTCAATGCCATCAGTGACGGTCAGAGGCAGAGGGTACTCCTGGCAAGGGCCATATGTCAGGAACCTGAAATAATAATCCTGGATGAACCCACTTCATTCCTGGATATACGACATAAACTCGAGCTGCTCAGCATACTCAGATCAATGGCCAGAGAAAAGGGCATAACTGTCATAATGTCCCTTCATGAGATCGATCTGGCAGAGAAGATATCCGACAGGATCGTATGCGTCAAGGGCGAGAGGATATTCAGATACGGAAGACCCTCGGAGATCTTCGACGAGGGTCTCATCAGAGAGATGTATGAGATCGATAAAGGGTATTTCGATCCCCTCTTCGGGAGCATAGAGCTTCCGGTGCCGGCAGGTGATCCGGCGGTCTTCGTCATCGCGGGAGGTGGCAGCGGGATCCCGGTCTACAGGCATCTTCAGAGAAGGGACATTGCCTTTGCAACGGGCATACTATACGCCAACGATGTGGATTTCAGACTCGCCCGACTCATCGCCGCAGAGGTGGTGATCGAAGAGGCCTTCGAGAGGATAGGGGATGAGGCCTTCGCAAAGGCAACAGAACTGATGGAACGCTGCGGGAAGGTAATTTATGCGGATCCACCTCTGGGAGAGTCGAACACTCGAATCGAAGAACTTCGAAGGATAGCGGAGGATTCAGGAAGGCTTATCAGCCTGGAGGAGCTGTGATGGCATTTGAACATTACATCAGAAAGGGAAGAAAAAAACTCAGGTTTGGATATACCACGGGAACATGTGCAGCCCTTGCGGCAGCGGCGGCTACACGTATGCTGCTGACGGGAGAGCCTGTGGACAGCATATCCCTCATGACCCCAAAAGGCATTGAGGTCGATGCTGACGTGGAGAAGTGGGGCCTTGACGGCGCTGATGGATCGGTGCCGGATGTGAAGCCTGAGAGAGCATGGGCGGGGGTCTGCAAGGATGCAGGTGATGACTCTGACGTGACCGACGGGATGCTGATCTGCGCCAGAGTCGAAAGGACCGCTCAGCCGGGGGAAGATCATTTAACAGATGACGAGAGGTTCAGGATCGATGGCGGAGAAGGAGTTGGCAGGGTCACTAAACCGGGCCTTGATCAGCCCGTTGGCAATGCAGCCATAAACTCCGGACCAAGGAAGATGATAGAGGAGGAGGTCTCTAAGGTGTGTGAAGAGCTCTCATATGACGGGGGCCTGAGTATCACTGTCTTCGTTCCTGAAGGAGAGAAAGCTGCCGGGCAGACTTTCAACGGGAATCTGGGTATCGAAGGAGGTATATCGATACTGGGCACCAGTGGAATAGTCGAGCCTATGAGCGAGCAGGCTCTATTAGACACCATAGAACTGGAAATGAAACAGGACGGACTTCAGACCGACCGCCTCATAATGACACCGGGAAACTATGGCGTTCACTATATTTCCGAGAAGGGGCTCGATAGGCTTGAGGATGAGAGGGGAGTCGGCATCCCCGTGCTCAAGTTCTCCAATTTCCTGGGAGATACTCTGGACATGCTGCCGGACAGCGGCATCAGGGAAGTGCTCCTGGTGGCCCATGGAGGGAAGCTGGTAAAAGTCGCCGCAGGAGTGATGAATACACATTCATCCTGGGCCGACTGCAGGCGGGAGGTCATATGCTCTCATACTGCCTGCTGCGGAGGGGACGCTGAGCTGTGCAGGTGTATAATGGATGCAGCTACCACCGATGCCTGCTTCGATCTTCTCGATGACGCCGGCCTCCTGGACGATGTGATCGGCAGCGTACTTGGAGAGATCCAGAATCATCTGGACCTGAGAGTGGGCGGCGCAGTCAGGATAGGTGCACTGATGTTCTCAAATGAGAGGGGGACACTTGGCGCCAGTCCGGAGGCGGTCAGGATACTCGCAGAGTGGAATGAGGAAGAGAAAGGAGTCTCGTTATGATACATTTTGTGGGAGCAGGACCCGGAGCAGAGGATCTGATCACCATGCGTGGTGCCGGGATGCTCAGGAAGGCGGACTGTGTGATCTATGCAGGAAGTCTCGTCAATCCGGGCCTTCTCGATATGACGCAGGAGAACTGCCGCATCTACAACAGTGCTGAGATGACCCTTGAGGAAGTCATCGATGTGATGAAGGAGATGGAGGCAGAGGGACTGGATACGGTCAGATTACATACCGGGGACGCCAGCCTGTACGGAGCCATAAGGGAACAGATGGACATGCTGGATGAGCTGGATATCGAATACGACGATACTCCGGGTGTGTCCAGTTTCTCCGGGGCCGCAGCGGTCCTCATGGCCGAGTATACTCTGCCCGGGGTGAGCCAGAGTGTGGTCATAACAAGGATGGCGGGGCGCACACCTGTACCGGAAAAGGAGAACCTGGCTTCCTTCGCAGCTCACGACTGCACTATGGTCATTTTCCTTTCCACAGGGCTTCTTGAAGATGTGAGCAGGGAACTCATAGGGGGCGGAAAAAGGGCTGATGATCCGGCCGCTATAGTATATAAAGCAACATGGCCGGACGAGAAGGTGGTACACTGTACTGTAGGGACATTGGCCCAGGCAGCAAAGGATGCGGGCATCAACAAGACGGCACTCATCCTCGTAGGCGGATTCCTGGGAGATAAATACGAAAGAAGCAAGCTGTATGATCCGGATTTTGAAACGGAATTCAGGGAGGTGAAGAAATGATAGAGTATATCGCATTCACACAGAACGGAGAGAACCTTGCGCTGAAGCTCCAGGAAAAATTGGGTGGAAACGTGAGCAGAAGCGGCAGACCGGAAAGTCTCAGAACGTGGATAAGCAGACGGTTTGGAGAAGCTGAGGCACTGGTCATCGTCGGAGCGGCGGGTATCGCTGTTCGCGGTATCGCACCCTACGTGGAGAGCAAAGCGAAGGATCCGGCAGTAATAGTAATAGACGAGAAGGGAAGGTTCGTAATCCCTCTGCTTTCGGGCCACCTTGGAGGTGCGAACAACCTGGCGAGAAAGATGGCAGAGGTTACGGGAGGCGAGGCCGTAGTAACTACGGCAACAGATGTTCAGGGAGTTTTCGCCGTAGATGAATGGACGAAGAAACACACCTGCTCCATTCTGGAAGTCGACAGGATCAAGAACATATCAGCTGCTCTGCTGGCAGGCGGCGTAGTGACTGTAAGGTGTCCCTGGCAGATCGTAGGCACCATGCCTCCGGGGATAATGATGACCGCAGCCGAAGAAGCGGATATCGCCATAGACATCAAGGTCAAAGGCGAGAGCCCCATGCACGTGATCCCCAGGATATGCACCCTGGGTATTGGATGTCGAAGAGGAACTACGGCTTCCGCACTGGAACATTTCTATCAGAGACTGCTGATGGAGACAGAAGTCCATCCGGACGCTATCGTAGAGGCGGCGACGATAGATATCAAAGCAGATGAGCCGGGGCTTGTGGAGTTCTGCAAGAATCACGGCTGGGAGTTGAAGGCTTACAGCGCTCCTGAACTTGAACAGGTAAAAGGCAACTTCGACGGATCCAAATTCGTTGAAGAGGTCACGGGAGTGAACAACGTGTGCGAGAGAAGTGCGGTGCTGGCATCGGGAGGAGAAATCCTTCGCGGCAAGACCGCAGGTGATGGTATAACCATGGCTCTGGCCGCGAGAGAATACAGGCCTGACTGGAGGTGGCTGGGTGAATAAGGTTTTCGCCGTCGGCCTGGGACCTGGCGGAGAGGAACTCATGACCGCTGAGGCGGTCAAAGTCCTGGATCAGGTCGATGTAATAGCCGGATACACGGTCTACGTAGATCTGATCAGAGAAAGATTCCCGGGCAAGGAGTTCTATACAACAGGGATGAAGCAGGAGATCGAGAGATGCAGATGGGCGATCGAGACCGCCGCATCGGGCAGAAACGTAGCCATGGTATGCAGCGGAGATGCGGGCATCTACGGTATGGCAGGCCTCCTTCTCGAGCTTGCGGATCAGTATGATGAGGTGGACGTGGAAGTGGTAAGCGGTATAACCGCAGCTACTTCCGGTGCTGCAGTGCTGGGAGCTCCCCTTGGACATGATTTCTGCGTGATCTCTCTTTCGGATCTTCTGACACCGTGGGAGGTCATCGAAAAGCGTATCAGCTGCGCTGCGGAAGGCGATTTCGCCATATGCATATACAATCCCAGATCGAAGAAGAGGTCCGACTATCTGAACAGGGCCTGCGAAATAATGCTCGATCACAAGCCGGCATCTACCCTGTGCGGATGGGTCAGGAACATCGGAAGAGAAGGGCAGGAATCCGGCATCTGCACTCTGGATGAACTTGCTCAGGAACCGGTGGATATGTTCACCACGGTTTTTGTGGGGGCATCTTCGACGAAGCTGATAGACGGAAAAGTGGTCACGCCGAGAGGGTATGAGAAATATGAAGATAGTTTTGTTCGGGGGAACGACTGAGGGAAGGATCCTTTCCCAAAGGCTGGCTGACATGGGCGCAGAGGTCACCGTCAGCGTGGTCTCCGAATACGGTGCAAAACAGCAGGGAGAATACAGCGGCACAGATGTGATATACGGTCCCAAAGGCATCCGGCAGATGGAAGAGATGCTGGTGGGGGCCGATCTTGTCATAGATGCAACTCATCCATATGCTCTCGAAGTGTCCTCCAATATCCGTAACTCGTCGGAGAAAACGGGAGTGCCGATGATGAGGATCATCAGAGAAGAAAGCCTGTGCCGGGAGGACGGCTGTGGATCGGAAGGAGGATCGGATAAGGATAATATCCTGATCGTATCCGACAGGAAAGAGGCGGCAGAGGCTGCCTTGGGCAAAGGCAATATACTCCTGACCACAGGGGTCAGGGATCTTCCTTTTTACTGTGAGGCCCTGGACTGCTCATGTATATATGCCCGTGTGCTCCCCTCCAAGGAGAGTATAGAGGCATGTATGGATTCGGGGATCGACCCGGGACATATTATCGCCATGCAGGGGCCTTTTTCTCAGCAGATGAATGAGGCTGTAATAAGGGAATTCGACATCAAGGTGCTCATAACGAAGGAAAGCGGCAGATCCGGCGGTTTTATGGAGAAGATAACCGCCGGCAGAAACTGTGGCATTACCGCCGTAGTGATCAGACGTCCACAGGAAGAGGGACTGACCTGTGAGGAAGCGGTGGAAGAGTGCAGGAGGATGATGGAGAAACAGAAATGAAAGTAACTCTTGTAGGAACAGGATGCGGCAGCATGTACACAATGACGGCAGGCGCCGTCAAGGCCATAAGGGATGCTGAACTCATAATCGGAGCCGGCAGGCTTCTTGACAGTATGCCCGATGATTGGGAAGGCCAGAGGGTGGCGGCCATATCCTCAGAGGAGATAGTGAACAGGGTCGTCGAATACATGGATGCTCATCCGGATGATGGAGGAAGCGTTTGCGTCCTCTTCAGCGGAGATCCGGGCTTTTATTCGGGTGCCAGGCCTCTGTTGCCCTTGCTCGATGAAAAAGGGATCGAATACGAAGTCGTGCCGGGGATATCCAGCGTCCAGATGCTTTCGGCCAGATTGGGAATACCGTGGCAGGACTGGAAGCTGGTGTCGGCTCACGGGCTCGACTGTGATGCCGGCTCACATGTGACAGGCGACAGGCCGGTCTTTTTCCTGACGGGAGGAAAACTCGGGCCGGCAGAGCTGTGCGCTCAACTGGTGCGCTCGGGAAAGGCAGACTCGGAGGTGGTCATAGCAGAAAGGCTTTCCTACGAAGATGAGGCCATATGCAGAGGCAGGGCTTCCGATTTCACGGGGGCTGACTTCGACAGTCTGTCTGTGCTTCTGGTCGATCCCTATGCCGAGCCGGTAAGCGAAACGGCGGTGAAGACGACGGAGGTCAGGAAAGAAGCAAGAAACTTCAGACCCGGGCTTCCCGATTATCTGTTCGTTCGCGGAGATGTTCCGATGACAAAGAGGGATGTTCGTGCAGTCATCGCAGGACACATGCAGATCATGGAAGACGACGTGGTCTGGGATGTGGGAGCAGGCACGGGAAGCGTGACCTGTGAGATGGCTATCCAGGCACCAAAGGGAATGGTCTACGCAGTTGAAAAGGACTATGACGGGGTAACTCTCATAGATCAGAATGCGGAGAGATTCGGACTGCACAATCTGGAGATAATATACGGCGAGGCGCCGGAGGCTCTGGCTGATCTGCCTGCACCTGACAGAGTATTCATAGGCGGTTCAGGCGGCAATATGGACCGGATAATCGACCTTGCGGTCGAGAAGAATCCTATGGTATTCATATGCGTCACAGCTATCCTGCTGGAGACGGCAACGGAGACAATGTCTGCTATGGAGGCTCGTGGCATGAATACGGAGATAACTCAGGTATCGGTAAGTACCGGGAAGAATACCTCAGGAAAGCACATGATGATGGGATCCAATCCTGTCTTCGTCATCACCGGGAGCATGAGATGAGACTGATGATAACGGCACCGGCATCGAATTCGGGAAAGACTGCCATAACATGCGGTCTTCTTGCTATGATGAAGAAACGCGGCCTTAAAACATGTGCCTTCAAGTGCGGTCCGGATTATATCGATCCCATGTTCCACAGATCGGTGCTTGGGATAGAGAGCAGAAATCTGGATATTTTCCTGGCGGGAGAGGAAGGGGTTCGCCGCATTTTCGAGCGGGGAAGCCGTGGAGCGGAGGCCGTGATATGTGAAGGCGTAATGGGGTACTATGACGGCATCGATGATCGTGAGGCGTCAGATAACAGCGGACTGGAACCCGGCCGCTTCAAGGCAAGTGGCTGGCATATTTCGAGACTCCTTGGGATCCCTGCCCTGCTGGTGATAAGACCTAAGGGCGCGGCCCTGAGCCTGGCGGCTGTAATAAAGGGAATGGCGGAATTTCGCAGCCCGTCGAATATTGCCGGGGTCATATTCAATGACTGCAGCAGGGCATACTTCGATACATACGCAGAGATGATACAGGCCGAGAGTGGAGTTCCTGTGCTGGGATATCTTCCTCACATGGAAGAGGCGGAATTCGACAGCAGACATCTGGGACTCATGACAGCATCTGAGATAGAGGGCCTCCAAGGGAGGATAGGCCGGATCGCGGAGAAGATGAGCGAGACCATCGACCTTGAGAGGCTCATCGGGATATATTCCGATAGAAGCGATGATCCTGTGGCAGATCTCAATGCCACCTCTGACAACGATCCTTCGTCTGTAGGCGGTGACGGATCCGGACCGAGGATCGCAGTAGCGATGGACGAGGCTTTCTGCTTTATGTACAAAGAAACTCTGGAAGCCCTGAGTGAGGCCGGTGCGGAGCCGGTATTCTTCAGTCCCATACACGACCGGGAACTTCCGGCTGAAATAGGAGGCCTGTATCTTCCGGGGGGTTATCCGGAACTCTATGCTGACAGACTGTCGAAGAACGGGCAGATGAGAAGGCAGATAAGAGATGCTGTAATATCCGGTCTTCCCACTGTGGCCGAGTGTGGAGGATTCCTTTATCTCGGATCTCAGCTTGAAGATACTAAGGGAGAGAGCTGGCCGATGGTGGGGGCTCTCAGCGGCTCGGCAAAAAACGCCGGCAAACTGGTCAGATTCGGATATGGTCGCATAGAGGCCAATGAAGACAGCCTGCTCTTCAGAGCAGGTGAAAGGATACCTGTCCACGAATTCCACTACTGGGATACGACGGACAAGGGATCTGACCTTGAACTGATCAAGGCAAGGGATGGCAGCAGCTGGAGATTCGGTCATTGCAGCGGCTCTCTCTATGCCGGATTCCCTCACCTGTATATGGCAGCAGGGACCTTCTTTGAAAATGGCGACGGACCGGCCGCAAGATTCGTAGAGGCGGCCAGAGCCTGCTGCTCCCAGAGGTAGGCGGCAGATATGATGTTCATCGTGATCGTAGAACTATCCATACTGATGGGATTCCTGCTGGATCTGATCTTTGCCGATCCGGCCAGGATCCCTCATCCGGTGGTGATCATCGGTAAGGGAATAAGCATCCTGGAGAAGCATCTTCCCCGGATATTCCCGAAGACTTCCGCCGGACAACGAGCCGCAGGAACGGTAATGGCGATCCTGATCCCGCTGACTGCTCTTGTGTTTACAGCAGGGGTATGTATCGCAGCCTGGATCCTCCACCCGGTAGCATTCTTTGTGATCCACACCATCTGGTGCTGGCAGGCCGTTGCGGTAAGAGGTCTGGACAGGGAGGCTAAAAATGTCTACCGTTGCCTTTGCGAAAACAAGGACGGCCTCGATCCGGCTCGCAGGGCCGTCGGCCGCATCGTCGGAAGGGACACGGCAGAGCTGGACGAGAAGGGCGTGATCAGAGCAACGGTGGAGACGGTGGCAGAGAACTTTTCCGATGGGGTCGTGGCGCCTCTGTTCTATATGGCCTTCGGAGGGGCGCCCCTTGCGCTGACATATAAATCGATAAATACCATGGACAGCATGGTGGGATACAAAAACGAGAAATACATAGACTTCGGCAGGGCGCCGGCCAGACTGGATGATGTGGCGGGCTTTCTGCCGGCCCGGATCGGAGCTCTCATATGGATACTCATGGCAGGCATCTACGAGAGGAGACTCAAAGCTTCGGCCAGGATATGGAGGAGAGATCGCAGAAATCACGCAAGTCCCAACGCGGCACAGACTGAGGCTGCCTGCGCAGGCGCACTGGGAGTACAGCTTGCAGGACCGGCATACTACTTCGGCGAATACTACGACAAGCAAACGATAGGCGATCCGGAGAGGGAGATCGAGGCCACCGATATTCTGCGCACCTGCCGGATGATGAACGGAGCGTCGGTGATGGCATTGCTGCTCTGCATGGCAGTGGCAGCGGCCATAATGATCCCGGGAATATAAATGAAACTTCAGAGAGGAAGTAAGATGGAACACGGCGGCGACTGGGCCGGATTCGAAAGTGAATATGGAAGGGAAGCTATCGATTTTTCGATGAACGTCAATCCCCTGGGTGTGCCTGAGGCGGTCGCAAAGGCAATAGCCGGCGGGGCCTTAAGAGCCGACAGATACCCGGATCCGGAATGCAGGAGACTTAGGGCCGCTTTGGCTGCTCATGAGGGAGTCCCTGAAGAGTGGATATTCTGCGGCAACGGAGCGGCTGACATCATAGACAGGATCGCCCTTGCCTTTGGTGACGGGAGGGCGGAAGATCAATGTGCCGGCAGGGCACTGGTCACTGCGCCCACCTTCTCGGAATACGAGAATGCCCTGGAACGCTGCGACTGGGAGGTAGATCATCTTCGCCTGGATGAGGCCGAAGATTTCCGCATCGGCAGAAGGGCTGTCGAGATCATAAAGATGTGGGCAGGAGAAATCCTCTTTCTCTGTGAGCCCAACAATCCGACGGGGCTGACTACGGACATGGGTATGATCCGGGATATACTGGAACATTGTGAGAGCTCGGGTACCATCATGGTAGTCGATGAATGCTTCAACGGCTTCCTCGATGATCCCGAGGGACACACCGTGAAGGGATACCTTGAGGAACATCCCAATCTGATCGTACTTAGGGCTTTCACTAAACTCTACGGCATGGCAGGTGTGAGGCTGGGATATTGCCTTTGTTCGGACTGGAAGAAACTGGAATCGATCAGGAAGGCCGGTCAGCCCTGGAATGTATCATACCTTGCTGAAGAAGCCGGCATTGCAGCCCTGGGGGAGAATGGGTATCTGGAAGAGACCAGAGAACTCATAGGCCGGGAGCGAGCCTGGCTTAAAGAGCAACTTGCTGACCTGGGCATAGAAAAAATCTATGGAGAGGCCAACTATATATTATTCCGATGTGACAAAGGGGACGGTTCTCTCTGTCACGTCGATGCTGAAGCCGGTCCGGTGCTGACAGAGAGGCTTCGCCGGCAGGGGATCCTGATCCGGGACTGCGGTAACTACGAAGGACTGGGTGAGGGCTGGTACAGGATCGCAGTGCGGAAACATGAGGAAAACGAGAGACTTATAGAATCTCTTGAGGAATATGCACATGGAAAATAAAAGTGATAATACAGCAAAGAAACAGAAGGCTCGCTGCATAATGGTCCAGGGGACCATGTCGGATTCGGGAAAGAGCGTTCTCTGTGCTGCCCTGTGCAGGATATTCAGACAGGACGGATACACAGTGGCGCCCTTCAAGAGCCAGAACATGGCTCTGAACAGCTACATCACCAGAGACGGCCTTGAGATGGGAAGGGCCCAGGTCATGCAGGCTGAGGCGGCGGAGATCGAACCGGATGCCAGGATGAATCCCGTGCTCCTTAAGCCGTCCAGCGATACGGGAAGTCAGGTCATAGTCCTGGGTGAAGTAAGGGATCAGATGACGGCTATGGAATATCACAGGTTCAAGCCAAAGCTCATCCCGGAGATCATGGAAGCATTCGATGGCCTTGCAGAGGAGAACGATATCATCGTCATCGAAGGAGCAGGCAGCCCTGCGGAGATCAACCTGGCGGACAACGACATCGTGAATATGGGGTTCGCCGGAATGGTGGACGCACCGGTCCTGCTGGTGGGAGATATCGACAGGGGCGGTGTTTTCGCTCAGCTATACGGCACGGTGGAGCTTTTGGAAAAATCTGACAAAGATAGGATAAAAGGTCTTGTTATAAACAAGTTCAGAGGTGATCAGGAGATCCTGAAACCGGGCCTCGATATGCTGGAGGATAAGACCGGGATCCCGGTTCTCGGGGTGATCCCCATGCTGGATGTGGATCTGGATGATGAGGACTCGCTGGCGCCCAGGCTCATGAAAAAGGAACACAACAGCCCTCTGGACATTGCGGTAATCCGGCTGCCCAGACTTTCCAATTTTACCGACTTCAATGCTCTGGATCAGAGATCTCTGTCCGGCGTACGCTACGTTGAGAGTGTAGATGAGCTGGCCAACCCTGACCTGATCATCATACCCGGGACCAAGAGCACAACGGCGGATCTTCTATGGATGAGACAGAATGGTCTTGAGAACGAAATACTCAAATTTGCATCGAGGGGCGGCCCGGTCCTGGGTGTCTGCGGCGGCTATCAGATGCTGGGAAGGACTCTCGAGGATCCTGACGGCAATGAAGGAGAGACTCCATTCCTTAAGGGAATGGGGCTTCTTCCCACGGACACTGTATTTACTGCGGACAAGTCCCGTACCCGACTCAGCGGCCGGATCCTATGGGATCCCGACGATGGACCGTCAGAGACAGGATCCTCAATGGACGGCCTCAGGATCGACGGATATGAGATCCACATGGGACTGACCAGGGTCGATGGCGATCCCTTCGTTCGGTTGGATAACGGTATGACCGACGGTTGCCGCAAAGGCAACGTCATGGGGACCTATCTACACGGACTCTTCGATTCGGGAGAATTTGCCGAGGGGCTGATCCTTTGGCTTTGCATTCGGAAGGGGATAGACCCGGGAGAGCTCAGGATAATCCCTCACGATGAATACGTACAGCGTCAGTACGATCATCTTGCAAAAAGCGTGAGAAAGTCACTGAACGTGGATGTGATATACCATATCATTGGGATGAAATAAGGCCCTTGATGAAACGGAGCAACAGGATGTCAGACAGATATACTCATACGAGACCCGCCGAGATCGAAGCAAACAGCATGAAGATGATAGAGGCGGAGATGAAGGAGAAAGGGATAGACTGTCCCGGCGAGAATCTGGCTGTGGTGAAGCGGGTCATCCACACCACTGCGGATTTCGATTACGGCGAGAACCTGAAGTTTACGGAGGGCGCTGTTGCAAAGGCAATGGCGGCTCTGAAGGAGGGGAATGCGACCATCATCACGGATACCAACATGGCCCTTTCCGGCATAAGCAAACCGGCTCTTGAGAAGCTGAAAGCAAGAGCGCTCTGTTACATGGCCCGCCCGGGGATAATGGAAAAAGCCAGGGCTGATGGCACCACGAGAGCCTATGCATCCATGAGGCAGGCTGCAACCGAATATCCCGATGGTATATTCGTTTCAGGCAATGCGCCGACGGCTCTGATCGCACTCTCGGAGATGATAAGAGATGGGCTCAGGCCATCACTTGTTATCGGAGTGCCCGTTGGTTTCGTAAACGTAGTGGAGAGTAAGGAAGAGATATTCGAAGTATGCGAGGAACATGGGGTCCCGGCCATCGTTGCCTTTGGAAGGAAAGGCGGAAGCAATGTGGCTGCAGCCATCTGCAATGCGCTTCTCTACGGGGCGACTGAGACTACAGATCCGGTGAAACGGGGTTGGTGACAACTCCATCAAGGAGGGAAAGATGAAGATCAGGTACAACGAAGACAGAAAGATAGTAGAGGCTATAAGGGAAGGCCTGAGAAAGAAGGAAGGCTATTGCCCCTGCAGGCTCGAAAAGAGCGAGGAAAACATGTGCATGTGCCAGGAGTTCAGGGATCAGATAGCTGACCCGGATTTTGAAGGATATTGTCACTGCAGACTGTATTATAAAGAAAAATAATACGCTACAGGCGTTGAAATAATTGGATTTTTAAAGAATTATTAGCACTCTTTGGCGTTGAGTGCTAAAAAATCGTTGACTTTGCCCCCGGCCAGGCTTACAATTTAATTAGCCTAAAGGGGGTGATTTTTATGAATATAGAAAAATACACACAAAATGCACAAGGAGCGATCATCGATTGCCAGAATATAGCCCTTGAAGAAGGTCATCAGCAGGTGGATGGAGAACATCTTCACCTGGCCCTTCTCATGCAGAAGGAGGGACTGATCCCTAAACTTCTGGGAGTTATGGACGTCAATGTGGCCGAGGTGATCGGCTCGCTGCAGGCGGAGATCGACAAACTGCCCAAGGTTTCAGGCGGTGCTGATTCCATGTACTCAACCAGGAGACTGCAGGAGCTCTTCGTGGCTGCGGAGAAGAAGGCGGATCAGCTGAAGGATGAATATGTCAGCGTGGAACATCTCTACCTGGCCCTGCTGGATGAGAGAAACACGGCTTCCGCACAGATACTGAAGCGTTATGGGATAACCAAGGACAAGTTCCTCCAGGCCCTGAACAGTGTCAGGGGAAACCAGAGGGTAACCAGCCAGAATCCTGAGGAAAACTACGATGCCCTGAACAAATACGGGCGGGATCTTGTGGAGATGGCCAGAGAAGGAAAACTGGATCCTGTTATCGGAAGGGATGCGGAGATACGTCACACCATACAGATCCTCTCCAGAAGAACGAAGAACAATCCGGTCCTCATCGGAGAGCCGGGAGTAGGTAAGACTGCCGTAGTCGAGGGGCTGGCCCAGAGGATACTCAACGGCGATGTGCCTGAAGGACTCAAGGACAAGACCATCTTCGCCCTGGATATGGGTGCCCTCATCGCCGGAGCCAAATTCCGCGGGGAGTTCGAAGAGAGGCTCAAGGCAGTGCTCAATGAAGTGGAGAAGTCAGAGGGCAGGATCCTCATGTTCATCGATGAGCTCCACAATATCGTGGGAGCGGGCAAGAGCGAAGGCGCCATGGACGCGGGCAATCTGCTGAAACCGAAACTGGCTCGCGGCGAACTCCACTGTATAGGAGCAACGACTCTGGACGAGTACCGCAAATACATAGAAAAGGATGCAGCTCTGGAACGCAGGTTCCAGAAGGTCCTGGTGGATCAGCCCACAGTGGAGGACACCATATCCATACTCCGCGGACTGAAGGAACGTTTCGAGATCCATCACGGTGTCAGGATAACCGATGGGGCGCTGATCGCATGTGCCACTCTTTCCGACAGATATATCACAGACAGATTCCTGCCGGATAAGGCCATCGACCTTATGGACGAAGCCGCATCCAAGATAAGGACAGAGATCGACAGCATGCCCGAAGAACTGGATCAGATCTCCCGCAAGATAATGCAGCTTGAGATCGAGAAACAGGCTCTTATGAAAGAAAAGGACAAGGCTTCCGAGCACAGGCTTGAAGTCCTGGAGGAGGAGCTCGCCCAGCTCAAGGACGAGAGCAATGCCATGCGAGCCCAGTGGGAAGGCGAGAAGAAGGCCATCAGTGAGGTCAAGGTAGCCAAGCAGCAGCTTGAAGATCTGAGACATCAGATAGAGGAAGCCGAGAGAAGCTACGACCTTGAGAAGCTGGCCGAACTCAAATATGGTGCACTTCCCGAACTGGAGAAAAAGGTGGAAGAAGAGCAGAAGAAGGCTGAGAAGGCCGAGGAATCCAGACTTCTCAAGGAAGAGGTCACGGAAGAAGAGATCGCCGAGGTCATATCCGGTTGGACAGGTATACCGGTGAGCAAGCTTGTGGAGACCGAGCGTGAGAAGCTGCTCAGGCTTCCCGAGATCCTCCATGAGAGAGTCATCGGTCAGGAAGAGGGAGTCAAAGCCGTGGCCGAATCAGTGCTTCGTGCCCGTGCCGGACTCAAGGATGAAAAGAGGCCTATCGGTTCATTCATTTTCCTTGGACCTACAGGCGTAGGCAAGACGGAGCTTGCCAAGTCTCTGTCGGAGGCCCTCTTCGATTCCGAGAAGAACATGATCAGGATCGACATGTCCGAGTACATGGAGAAACACTCCGTGTCCAGACTGGTAGGCGCCCCTCCCGGATATGTGGGCTACGATGAAGGCGGCCAGCTGACCGAGGCCGTAAGGAGAAAACCATACAGTGTCATCCTTTTCGACGAGATCGAAAAAGCTCACCCTGATGTGTTCAACATACTGCTCCAGCTGCTGGATGACGGTCGCCTGACCGACAACCAGGGCAGGACAGTGGACTTCAAGAACACCATCGTCATAATGACATCCAACATAGGCAGTTCCCTGCTCATAGACGGTATCAGAGAAGACGGCACAGTGGACGATGAGGTCAAGGAGAAGGTGGAAAATGAGATGAAACTCCACTTCCGCCCGGAATTCCTCAATCGTATCGATGACATAGTGGTCTTCTCGCCTCTGACTCAGGATCAGATCGTCAGGATCATCGAACTGGCTATGAAGGATATAGAACAGCGTCTATCAGAGAGAGGCATCAGTCTTGAACTGACAGGAGAGGCGAAGAAGTTCATAGCCGATGAGAGCTATGACGCCCAGTACGGCGCAAGACCTGTGAAGAGATTCCTTCAGAGAAATGTGGAGACTGCTCTTGCAGGTGAGCTGATCCGTGGCGAGATCGCAGATGACGATCACGTGATCATCGACACAGACGGGGAGAAGCTGACCTTCAGGACAGCTTAAGATCCTCGGATCGATTGCCTTTGAACCTGCGGTAGTAGAAGTTCAGTATGAGGGTGAATATGTAGTCGTAGAGGAGTAAAAAGGCAATGCCGGCCAGGATCAGGACGGCCAGAGGAAACTGGCTGATATCCACAGAGGTCATGAAATCATAGTCGGTCTTTGGGAAGAGAAATGCCATGAATTTCATAAAGGCGACATAGAGTATAACAGCAAAAAAGGCGCTCTTGCAGATGATCTGCAGGGTGCCTTTTTTGATCCGTTCGATGTAGTACTTGAGTATGCCCCAGTATCCGAAGAAGCAGATGTAGGGGAGCATGGTCACCTTGTTGGGAACGATGATCAGCCCCAGGATGGAGGCGGCCACAAAAAAGAGGACACCCGTTACAGGGCCCGCTTCGATTATGACGATGGCAGTCAGTATGGACGCCAGAGCAAAGAGGGTCATGTCGATGCCGGGAAGCATCGCACCGCCGAAAATAAGAATGAGGGCGATGGCCAGACACACACCGCTGAAGGCTATTTTGAATGAGGGTTTGCGTTCCTGATCCATAGTCATATGACCCGGCTCACCGTCGATCAGATGCAGTCGCAGCAGCAGTCTGCACAGATATAGCACTGGAGAGCCTGGCAGCAGAGATCGTTATTGCCTCCGTAACCTTTGCCCGTGGCCGTGTTCTGATACTGGCCGCCACGGCCTCTTAGGGATGCCAGATGTCTTCTGTATTCCATATTGGCAGGCTCCATGCTGCAGGCTGTCTGAAGTTTGTTCATGGCTTCGTCATACCAGCCTTTGCGTTGAGCGATGACACCGGAGAGGAAGAACCACTCGGCGCTCCTGTCCGATGCATTGTTGAGAATGGTCTCGGCTGCGGCGATATTGCCCGCATCTATGTTGCGGCGGACCTGAGCATAGTCGGCTGCGCCGCCTGAATTCGACCAGCCCTGATCGCCTCCGGCTGAGGAGTTGCCGTAGCCGTATGACGAGCCGCCGGATCCGCGCTCGTTCATTATCTGGTCGTAGGCGCGGTTGATCTCCTGGAGTTTCTCTTCGGCGAGATCCGACAGGGGATTGTCCTGATATTTGTCCGGATGGTACTTCTTGACCAGCTCCTTATATGCTTCTTTTACCTGTTCGTCAGTGGCATTTGAAGGTATGCCCAGAACTTCATAGGGGTTCATTTCCTGTCCTCCTTGTTTTCCCAATACACCTTAGGGCCGAAGGGATTCCGCTTCGGTGGCGTTATCCGCTTCAGCACCTCCTCGGTCCTGCGGTTGAGACCGAAGTATACGATATTCTCTATGATACCAGAATTCTTCTTCATATCAAGGGCGCCGACCTTCTCCGAGGTCACGGCCAGATAGTGGAAGAGATTGAACCTCAGATCCTCGTCGATACGATGACGGAAGGCCTCGGTCGACTCAGCATCATCGTAGTCGAAGCGGTATATGAGCGGGTTGTACGATCCCGACTCAAGGTTCTCTTCGATGTCATCTACTGCATCCATAAGGTATATCCACTTTCCCATATGATAACCGATCTTTGCGAAGGTTTGGTGAAGACCGGTCCTGTCCCTATAGAGCCTGCGGGATCCTTCTTCGAAGATCACCTGCATTATCTCTGCGAAGGGTTCTGCCACCCGGTCGATACTGTCACAGCGTTCCTTTTCGAGTCCGGACAGCTCGCGGATACCTGCCTCGATGGTCCGGCACAGATCCGAGTATCGATCCTGAAGTTTTCCGTACTGCTTTTTGAGCAGGGCCTGAGTTGCCTTTGCATAGACCTTACCTTCGTCCCGGACGTCGTCGGCCAGTTTATGCCAGGCCAGGATGAGCATCACGTCGCCTGCATACTCGATGGCGGAGTTTCGGACTATGGTCTTGTATCTGATGTGGTGGACGGCGCAGTGCTCCTGTTTAGGATCGTCGGGTGCTTCATCGACGGAGGCGAGAAGCAGGGCCAGAAAGGCAGCATCATAACTGAGGGCCATTCTGGGCAGCTGACCGTAGGTTTTGCCTATATACTTGCAGATGCCGCAGTAGTAGCCTGTGTAGATCTCGTATTCTTTGAGCTTGAGCTCGCTCTTGTCCGGTAGCACGTAGCCTAACATGGCTACAGAGTATCACAGAGAAAAGACCTAAGCAAACATGTTAGATTATGAGAGAGTAAGAGGGCTGCGTGGTATAATGTTAGGCGATATGAAAAAGGAAATGCCGAACAAGTTCATAGAGCAGGCCAGAGTTGTGCTCGAGAGGCTGGAGGAGGCCGGTTATGCCGCATATCTTGTTGGCGGCTACGTGCGTGAGATGCTGAAGAATGAGCTGCTGCCGGCGATGGAAGGAGCGGCAGAGGTCACGGACATCGACATAGCGACCTCGGCTATGCCGGAGCAGGTGCGTACAGTGTTTGCAGATCTTGCCGTCATCGATACAGGGCTGCAGCATGGCACGGTGACCATACTGGTTCCGGATCCCGTAGAAGTGACTACCTTCAGGGTAGATGGAGACTACTCGGACGGAAGGCACCCCGACTCGGTCAGGTTCGTTTCCTGCGTTGAAGAGGACCTGGCCAGAAGAGACTTCACCATCAATGCAATGGCCATGGATCTCAGGGGCACCCTGATCGATCCCTACGGTGGCCGGGAAGATCTGGCAATGGGCCTGATCAGGACGGTAGGTGATCCGGAGGAAAGATTCCGTGAGGACGGCCTCAGGATACTGCGCGGTCTAAGGTTTGCTTCGGTGTCGGGATATGAGATAGAGGAAAAGACAGCGAGGGCATTACACGAACAGAAGGACCTCCTTCGAGGTATCGCTGCCGAGAGGATATTCGTTGAACTGAAGAAACTGATCCTTGGAGCTGATGCCGGCAGGATAATTCGCCGGAATGTGGACGTGCTCCAGGTGATCATCCCGGAACTGGCAGGGATGAAGGGGCTTGATCAGAAAAATCCATATCACAGATACGATGTGCTGGAGCACTGCGTCAGGGCTATGGAGGCTGTGGAGACTACAGAAGAAAACGCCGAGTATATGAAGTTGTCGGCACTGCTTCACGATGTAGGCAAGCCTGATACTATGACCGTAGACGAAGATGGGGTAGGCCATTTCTATGAGCACGCCCATATGGGAGAGGAGATATGCCGCAGGATCATGAACGACCTGCGCTCCGACAGGTTCACAAAGGACAGGGTCTGTACCCTGGTCAAATATCACGATCTTCACTTCGAGGAAGACGACAGACTTCTCAAGCGCTGGATGAATCGATACGGAGTCGATGTGCTGCTGGAGGTCCTGGCGCTGAAGAAGGCGGACAATATAGCTACGGGCAATGCAACCGATGAACTGATCCATAAATTCGACCGGATAAGAGACAGGATCCACATGCTTGTTGATGAGGAGACCTGCTTCAGGATCAGCGATCTCGACCTGGACGGAAGGGACCTGATCGATGCCGGGATAGCTGAGGGCCCGGCCATAGGACATGTCCTTGATCGGCTGCTGGAGCAGGTAGTAGACGGGAACCTGCCAAATGAAAAAGCCGCGCTCATCGAGGCGGCTCGAAAAATGTGACAACCGGGATGGCTCTCTCTGTCACCTTATCAACTCGACTTTAAGAAGCTCTACGAACTGTTTTGCGGTCCTTGGGCTTCTTCCGTTTCTGCGTATGGCATGGGATTCGGCTTTGCGGAAGAGTTCATCTTCATCCATGTCGATGCCGTTGAGCCGGGCCAGTTCTCTGACGATTTCGAGGTATCCATCCTTATCCGGATTCTCGAACATGATGGTAAGACCGAAGCGGGCTGCCAGACTCATGGTCTCCTGGAGAGTATCGTTTATATGCAGCTCGTCGCCTTCCCGATCGGAGTGGGTCTCCCTGACCAGATGGCGCCGATTGCTGGTGGCGTAGATGACAGCGTTGTCGCCTCGACCGGTGATGCTTCCCTCGAGGGTAGCCTTGAGGGCGGAGAAGTTATCGTCGTTTCCGGAAAAACTCAGGTCATCCACGAAGAGGATGAACTTGAGAGGCTGTCGTGAGATCTCATCCAGTATGGATGGGATGAGATGAAGCTGCTCTTTTTTTATTTCGATGAGCCGCAGACCCTCTGATGCGTATTGGAGGGCGATGGCCTTGACTGTGGAACTCTTGCCTGTGCCCGCATCTCCATAGAGGAGGATGTTGCTTGCGCGAGATGCTGCCGCACCGTCTCTTCCCGAGGCGGGATGACCGGAGAGGAGAGCTTCTGTATTTCTTATGATCTGTTCCTTCTGCCTACTGTATCCGAAGAGTTCCGACAGAGGCTGGACATCAGGGTGAGAAACGGGGAGGATACCTTCGTCTGTGACCCTGAAAAAGTCGTTGTCTGCGAAAATGCTGTAGCCGGTCCTGTCAAGATCATTCAGTTTATTCATGAAGTCCCGGAGCAGGTTCGATTCGCCGTTTTTCCAGGAGGGGAGATTGTCGGCTGCTGATCTGATCAATGGATCCGGATCTTCGCCATCCTTCGAGAGGATCTCGACGACAGCGCCCCTGATCTGCCTGGATGACAGCCCGGAGAGTTCCTGCAGGTTCAACAGTTCCCGCTTCACCGTATCCTGTATCTCATCGCTTATATCATCGCCACAAGCGACTGCCTCTACGTAGAAGTTGTCGTCAGCCAGCACCGCCCGGCGGATGTAATCGCCAAGGTCGGATGTGACAGGGTAGAGGTTTTTCGTGATTTCAGCATATAGTTCGGTGAATCGGACGGGATCATTGCCTTTGTGCGAAGCGCCGGACAGGGCCTGGAGCAGCCGGCACAGTCCGCCGATGACCGGATCCTCCTTCAGACTGGCAAAGACAACCAGTGACCTTATATCCAGAACATGTTTTAAATATTCCTTATCCATGTGATAAATCCTCCCAGGTCAGTATACCTTAAACATGTGACAAAGAGAACAGCCCCCGTTGTCACGTTTTGTAGTATAATAACTGTGTATGGATATCGTTAGATCAGGAAGGAGCGCATTATGAAGATAGCAAAGTGGATCGCAGCAATAGCGGTGATGGCGATGTGTCTGTTTGGATTCGCAGCCTGCGGAGGATCGACAAATGATGAAGGATCTGAGGACAAGGTAACGGTGGAGAATCCGGTAAAAATAAAATGCGATAACGGAGTCATGCTGGGTAAGACGGAAAACGGCGTGACATCCTTCAAGGGGGTGCCCTATGCAAAACCGCCGGTAGGTGAGCTTCGCTGGAAGGCACCGGTTGCGCCCGATCCAAGCGATGAAGAAAAAGAATGCTACGATTTCGGATATACGGCCCTCCAGTACGAGTGGCCAACGGAGCCGGCCTCTTCATTTCCTAAAAATGAAGATTGTCTGACGCTGAACATCTGGGAAACAGAAGGTGCGGAGCAGTCAGAGGAAGCCAAGCCCGTCATGGTCTTCTTCCATGGAGGTGCCTATGGATGGGGCGGTACCACCGATCCAATGTATGACGGACAGCACTTCATCGAAGCCAACGATGACGTCATACTGATCACCTGTAACTACCGTCTCGGACTCATGTCGTGGGCAGACTTCTCCAAGGTCGAAGGCGGAGAAGAGTACACGGATATAAATCTGGGGATCCGCGATCATATCGCAGCTCTTCAGTGGATACAGAAGAACATCAAGGGCTTCGGTGGAGATCCGGATAATGTGACCATATTCGGCGAATCGGCTGGAGGCTGGTCCACAACGGCTCTTACGATCTCCCCGAAGGCAAAGGGACTCTTCAAGAGAGCGATCGCTCAGAGCGGAGGACTTCCCGTCGGTGACAGAGAAGAAGCTCAGGCTTTTGCAGAATATATCATGGAAGCTTCCGGCGCCAAGAATATGGACGATCTTCTCAAGATTTCCGGAGAGGAGTGGATGAAGCTGGATGCTGAAGAGTGGATAGCCGATGAGTGCTGCGGTGCGGTGATAGACGGAGACATCATACCGGAGGATATGGACAAGGCTATCAAGGATGCGGCGGACAGCGGTATCCAGATGATCGTCGGCACCAATAAGGACGAGTGGAATTACTTCCGGGAAGATTCAGAGGGCGATACCGATGAGGAGAAATTCGCCTCCTGGGTCGAGGGAATGGACGAGATGTACAAGGAAGCATATGAGGAGGCCGATAAAGAAGGCAAGGCAGCCCTTCAGGAACTGATCAAATACGAAGAGAAAAACGTTCCCGAAGAATATGCGAAGGACAAGGATGTCAAAGCGGCTCTGGCCAAGTCCGGTTTCGTGACTGAGACCTGGAGATATGAGATCCTCCACTTTGCGGACAGGTATGCCGATGCGGGTGGCGACATATACGCATACCTCTGGGAAGTACCCTCGACCAGAGACAACATGTACAAGAGCGCTGTCCATGCCATTGAACTGGCCTATGTGTTCAACAATCTCGAAGATGACATCTACGCCGGAGAGGTGGATCCCGAGACAGCGAAGAAAGCTCAGGAAGCATGGATCAATTTCGCCAAATCGGGAGATCCTTCGATCGAAGGGGCGAAATGGGATAATTACAAAACACCTGAAAGGATGACCATGGTCATCGATAAGGATAAGTGGGAATGCGTCTCAGACCCATCTAAGGCAGCAAGAGAACTTCTGGCCATTGCCTATGGCGATGAGCCTTATGCAGTTTGGTAAGGTAATACAGGACAATGCAAAGGACTATCGGTAAACACGAAAAAACTATTGGGATACTGATGCAGGCGGCCATCCTTTTTGCCATTGGGATAATGGCGATAGGAGTTTTCGCTTTCTTCTCGCAGCAGATCAGAAGTGATCTGGGTGTAAGAAACGAAACTGAGGCAAGGACAGATCAGGTCGTAGATGAGCTTACAAAGGCGATCGAGGAGTATCCGGCACACAGCTGGTTGCTGAAGTACTGGTATGAACACGCCGATAAGCTGGACGTCGAGTATGATGTGGACTACGATACGGGAGTCAAGACCAAGAAGAAAGCTATGGCTCTGTCTAAGAAGTATCCGGACATCAACCTGCACTATGCTACGAAGGAGGACATCGAGAAAATGGATCCGAAGGACCAGAAGATCTACGCTGAGGTGGTATATTCCTGGTTCATTACCCGGGTGAATGAGATCAAGGCTGTGTTCAAGGTCGATTTTCTCTTCGGTGCCATACCATTCGATTCCTTCAGACAGCAGTTTTTCCTCTTCAGTGCAGCGGACCCGGGCGCAGTGCGAGGAACGGAATACGGACAGGCCTATCCTCTGGGACATACGTCTACGCTCCTCGAGGAAAGTCAACGGCAGGCTATGATCGAGGCAATGAGAAACAAGTCTCATATCGCAAGCGCCGGTGACTATGTAGATGATTACACACTCTATGGAGAGATAGATGGAATGCCCCTGCTCTTCGGAACGACATATAATGTGTCTGCCCTGAAAGGCAAGGTCAACAGACAGACCATAACCCGGACCCTGATCGTAATTGGCTATGGTCTGTTGCTGGGTATACTGTGCATGATCCTGCTGTATCGATACGTCATAAGGCCGCTGAAAAGGGTCACGGCGACTGTTCGCGACTATGCGGAGACCAAAGACAGTTCGGCTACGAGAGAAGGTCTGGACAAGATCATAGTCCACAATGAGATAGGCGAGCTTGCGGACAATATTTCAGATTTGTCGCTGGAGATGGATGCACATCTCGAGGAGATCAGGACCATTACTTCGGAAAAGGAGAGGATAGGTGCAGAGCTGTCTGTCGCAACCAGGATACAGGAGTCCATGCTGCCCAATATATTCCCGGCATTTCCCGAAAAAACCGAATTCGATATATATGCATCCATGGAACCGGCCAAGGAGGTGGGAGGAGACTTCTACGATTTCTTCCTTGTGGATGATGATCACGTCTGTATCGTCATAGCCGACGTGGCGGGCAAGGGAATCCCGGCTGCTCTGTTCATGATGGCATCCATGATCATCATATCCAACAATGCAAAGCTGGGTAAGTCGCCTGCCCAGATACTCAAAGATACGAATGAGACCATATGCTCCAATAACAGCGAGGAGATGTTCGTAACAGTATGGCTCGCCATCCTGGAGATCTCTACGGGCAGGATGACCTGCGCCAACGCGGGACACGAATATCCGATGATAAGGAATGCAGATGGATCCTTTGAGATGTTAAAGGACAAACACGACTTCGTCGTAGGTGCCATGGAAGGAGTCGGATACAGAGAGTATGAGCTGCAGATGGATCCCGGATCCAAGGTGTTCGTATATACCGATGGAGTGGCTGAGGCGACTGACTCCGACAACAATCTCTTCGGTACTGACAGGATCATCGAGGCTCTTAACGGAGATCCGGATGCAGCGCCGGAGCAGATACTCAGGAACGTCCACGCCAGGGTCGATGAGTTCGTAGATAAGGCGGAGCAGTTCGATGACCTGACGATGATATGTCTGGAATACAAAGGCAAACAATAGACTGAGGAGTGATTCTATGGATAACCTTTACTTCAATCCCAAGAGATTGAGACAGATCGCCAACAAACGCAGCTGCAGGACCATGAAGATTTGGGGCTGGGTGCTGACGGCCATTGGTGGAATGTCGGTTCTTGGAGGCCTGGGACAGCTGGTTATGGGACAGGGTGTGAGCAGTGTGATGGACGGGCTGATATTTCTGATCCCGGGAGCCATCCTCCTCTGGTATGCGAAGAGGCAGGTGGCCAGGTGGGATCGCTATGAGGCTCTCATAGACAACAAGGGCAACACATCTATCGCCATGCTCTGCGATAAGATGAAACTGCCGGAAAAGACGGTTCATGCTGATCTCTACAAGATGATAGGAAACGATTTTTTCATCGGACCCAACTACAATATCGAATCATATATAGACGGCGAGAGAGATCTGCTGGTGATGGCTGTAGGAGGAAGGCCGCTGAAGCCACTTCCTCAGGCTAAACCAGCCTCGGCTCAGAAGCCCTCGGAGAATACGGCGGCCGATGATGTGAGGGACGAAGCAGAAAAGGAAGCGCCCATCAGGGTCAAGATGACGGATCTGGAACTGATCCAGAGGGTCATAGCAGAGACCTCCGATGACGGGGTCAGGAATTCTCTCTACGGCATAGAAGGTTCCCTCAGAAGGATAGACCAACGTGTCCAGGGAGATCCCGAGATCAAAAACAAGCCCAGCATCAGAAAGCTGTACAAGTATTATCTTCCTCAGATAATGGATCTTATCAGAGAGTATAGGAACAGGAACACTCCTGAAGAGGTTAAGGTCAAGATAGCCGAGGCTCTGAATACAAGCGCCGGAGCTCTGGCCAATATCGAAGCAGGCCTTCTGGAGAGGGAACAGATGAACCTGGATGTGGACATCCAGGTGCTGAAGAACATGTTTGCTCAGGACGGACTTTTAAGGCCCGACATTGGTGCAAAAGCAAAGGAGACTGAAACTTCAGACGAGCAACAGCACGGCCAGGTGGAACAGACCAATGCGGCTCAATAGGTATATAGCGTCGGCCGGGATCTGCAGCAGACGCAAGGCAGACGAACTGATAGCAAATGGAAATGTCAAGGTCAACGGCGCGGTCTGTACCGAGTTCGGTACGGATGTCACCGACGAGGACAGAGTCTCGGTAAACGGCAGAGTCATAGAGGCGGCAGAGAAGAAGATCTACATCGCTCTCAACAAGCCTGCCGGATATGTGACCACCATGAGCGACGACAGGGACAGGTTGACGGTGGCCGATCTTGTTACGGACATACCTCAGAGACTGTTCCCCGTAGGAAGACTGGATTACAATACTACGGGACTTCTCATAATGACCAACGATGGAGAGCTTGCTCAAAGGCTGAGCCACCCCTCTCATGAAGTTTACAAGACTTATGTGGCTGAAGTGGAAGGGGTGATATCCGATGCGCGGATAGGAAAACTCCGCAGAGGAGTGGATATAGGCGGCTTCGTTACCGCGCCTGCCAGAGTGAAGATCCTGAAGCAGAAACCCAGGACAGCCATCGTGGAGATATCCATCAGGGAAGGCAGGAACCGGCAGGTGAGGAAGATGTTCGCTGCCGTAGGAAACCGTGTAAGATCCCTGGAGAGGGTCGCTATAGGTGAGATTATCCTGGGAAGACTCCTGGCCGGTCACTACCGGAAGCTGACAAAAGAGGAGGTCGACTATTTGAAGAGTCTGTAGCACAAGGGCGCAGGCCTGTAAGCATAATATGAAAGACCGCGGTAGAACCGCGGTCTTTCACTGTTAAGAGAAGAAGTTATCGCTAGAGAATTATTTTCTCTTGGCTTCTTTTGGTGTGACGCAGATGCCCTTGGCGCGGGCAACTACGATGGGCTCGTCAAGAGCATCGGCAGCCGAGGGGCTGATATCCGGTCTTGCGGCCACGACCTTCCTGGCTTCGAAGGTCATCTTTCTTGATGTATTGCCGAACTCGGTGATCTCACCGTAGGCTTCGATATAATCGCCGGCATAAGTAGGAGCCAGGAACTCGACCTCATCATATCTGAGGAAGAGGCCTTCATCTCCGTCAGCCTTGATCAGAAGCTCTGTAGCAACGTCTCCGAAGAGGTGTACCATGTGAGCTCCGTCGACGAGACTTCCGCCATAGTGAGCATCCTTGTGTGACATACGCAGTCTCAGTGTTGAGGTGATCTTTTCCATCTTGACTCTCCTTTAAATCAATAACCTTTTGCAGCCCTGCCGGAACCGGGATTAGCTGCTTCCATACACATCTAACATTATTTGCAAATGCTGTGCCAATGGTGTATCATTGAAAAAAGCCAATATCGAACCAAAAACGGTTCAAACCGCGGAAAGGACACACACAAATTGTGTTCACCCAGGGAGAAACAGGACCTATGAAAGAAAAATACGGCATAGACAGAGTGATATCGCCTCCCCAGGTGTTCCCGGCGGCAGCCTGGGAACTGGACAACAGCAGGGAGCTGAGAGAGGGAGAGATCAGGATATCCATCAGAAGGATCCATATAGAGGGGACCAGTTTCCGCCAGATGTGGCAGGAATCAGGCCACGATGAGGATGGAGTAAGGGAGATAATCTACGATCTGATACTCAAGAGGGGCAAGATACATAATCCGGTCACCGATACGGGAGGGGTCATATTCGGCGTGATCGATGAGATAGATCCCGCCTATGACAACCGTCAGGGCCTGAAGGTAGGCGACGAGGTCTTCTGCAACGCGTCCCTTGCGGGAGTCCCCATGGCGATAACGGACATAACCTATGTAGACCCGGTCTATCCTCAGATAGAAGCCGAGGGCTACGCCATCCTTCTCCCCGGCGTGCCCATAGTCAAAAAGCCGGAGGATATACCCGAAGATCTGTCCCTGTACACCTTCAATGAATCGGGGACCATCTACAATGTCAGGAAGGAAGCTGAGGGCAAGAAAAACGTTGCCGTTATCGGCAACAACATGCTGACCAACCTGATATACGGCTATGCCATAAGGCGTGCAGCGGGGAAGGATGCCAGGATCTATTGTTTTCTGGACAGCAATTCCGAAGATATCTTCCGCAGCGAAAAGGTCGAAAAACTCATGGAGGAGACCTTCGACGGACAGGCGAAGATGAACATGCTCAGGCCAGTGTCCTGTCTCGAGCTTCTGGAGCCTTATCCCGACATGGATCTTTCGGTGAACTGTGTCGATATCCCGGGTTCGGAGACCATAAACATCATGGCTACCCGCTCCGGAGGAACGGTCATATTCGCCAACTTCATAAGCAATTACAACATGGCGCTCTACATCACCGAGGCCGTATCCAGAGAGCTCCATATCAAGTGCGCCGACGGCTACCTGCTGGAATACGATGAGTTCGACCTGGATCTTGTCAGAGAGCTTGCTCCATATATAAAAGGATCTCTTATCAGCAGAAGAGAGAGAAGACAGAGAGAGCGCAGGATAAGCTATGAGATGGAGCTGGAGGAGATATATCGGAACCAGCGGCTTTCGGAGGCGGAGGATTTCGTCGTGGCATCCAAGTCCATGAGTTCGGTCCTCGAGGAGGCCATGAGCGTATCGAAGTACGACTGCAATGTTCTGATAACCGGAGACACGGGTGTCGGTAAGGAGAAGATAGCGGGTTTCATCCAGAAGAACAGTAATCGGAAGATGCATCCCTACATCAAGGTAAACTGTGCATCCATCTCCCCAAACCTTATGGAGTCCGAGTTCTTCGGTTACGAGAAGGGTGCCTTCACGGGAGCCGATTCAAAAGGCAAGAAGGGTCTTTTCGAGGTAGCTGACAACGGGGTGATATTCCTGGACGAAGTAGGAGAACTCCCTCTGGACATGCAGGCAAAACTCCTGAGGGTCATACAGGATGGTGAATTCATACGGGTCGGAGGAACGACACCGATCAGGACCAACGTCAGGATAATATCGGCGACAAACAGACGCCTTGAAGATATGGTGGAGCAGAAGACCTTCAGAAGAGATCTTTATTACAGGCTCAACGTCTTCCCCATAGTCATCCCGTCTCTGGCCGAGAGAAAAGAGGATATTCCTCCTCTGGTGGCATCCTTCATCCAGAAATACAACGAACGGTTCGGTATGGATAAGTACATGGACGCAGATGCTGTGGACTACCTTATGGATCACCCCTGGCCCGGAAATATAAGAGAGCTGGAAAACGTCATCCAGCGCCTCATGATAGCCAGCCAGAACGACAATATAACTATAATGGACGTTCTGGGCGAACTGGACGAGAGTATGGCAAACAGGATGGCGAGCCGCAAGACGAAGGATGAGATCGACAATGAGAAAGCAAGTCTCAGTAAGATGGTCGATGCCTTCGAGAAGGATCTGATCCAGTATGCCTGGGAAAAGCACGGCTCCACCCGGAAGGCCGCAAAGGCAATGGGGATCAGTCAGACCCAGTTCGTGAGGAAGAAAAACAAATACGGAATAGAGTGAACCGCCTCCGGACATAGCGGCAAAAAGCCATGAACCATAATCGGTTCAAATCCGTTGAGCCGAAGCAGTGGGTCCGGGACCCGTCTCCGATGCCCGGATCCGATCACAGGGTATGAACTCCGCAAACCGTTGACTTTGCGGAGTTTTTTGTGCACATAATTTCGTACAAAAAACCATGACAGAAAAATATCAAACTGGCACAGGCTTTGCTCTATAGATAACGTTAAGAAGATAATTATCCAACACTAAGGAGGAGCAAGATGAAAAAAGGTAATCCGTTTGGAACACACAGAGTTATTTCCCCGAAGGGTATCCTGCCCCAGCCGGCAGATGTGATCGATAATACCATGGAGATCTACGACAATGAGGTCCTCATCGATGTCATCACACTCAATATCGACTCAGCGTCATTCACGGAGATCGTCAAGCGCGTCTGCGACGGCAAGAAGCCCGTGGACATCGAAGGCGACCAGGCTGAAATGGACAAGGTAAAGGCGAAGATGAAGGAGATCGTCGCCAACGCAGGAAAGCACAAGAATCCCTGGACAGGTTCCGGCGGAATGCTTATCGGTACCGTCAAGGAGATCGGACCCGAGTGGAAGGGCGACCTGAAGGTAGGCGACAAGATCGCAACGCTGGTATCCCTCTCCCTTACACCGCTGGTGATCGAAGAGATCCACGAGATGAGACCGGGGATCGACCAGGTCGACATCACAGGACAGGCGATCCTGTTCCAGAGCGGCATCTATGCCAAGCTTCCCGATGACATGCCTGAAGGTCTGGCACTGTCCGCACTGGACGTTGCAGGTGCACCGGCACAGGCTGCCAAGCTGACACGCCCCGGAGACACAGTTCTCGTTATCGGAGGCGGCGGCAAGTCCGGACTTCTCTGCCTGTATGAGGCCAAAAAGATGGCAGGCGTCACCGGCAAGGTCATCTGCGCAGCAGGTTCCCAGAAGTCCGAGGACAGAGCAAGAAAACTGGATCTGGCAGACGAGTACTTCCACATGGATGCTACCGATGCAGTTGGCATGTATGAGAAGATCATGGAACTGACCGATGGCGAACTCTGCGACGTAGTCATCAACTGCGTAAGCATCGAGAACACCGAGATGGGATCCATCCTCACATGCAAGGACGACGGCATCGTATACTTCTTCTCCATGGCAACAAGCTTCACCAAGGCGGCTCTTGGAGCAGAGGGCGTAGGCAAGGACGTCAACATGATGGTCGGAAACGGATACACCAAGGGTCACGCAGAGATCACACTCCAGGTACTCAGAGAGCATCAGGGCCTGAGAGATCTCTTCGCCGAGATGTATGCATAATCAACACTTAATACAGACAAGTAATCGAAGAGGTAGATGAAATGGCAATAAGAAACTGGAAGGACATCCCCCTTTTCAAGGATGTTACAGAAGAACAGTGGAACGATTGGCACTGGCAGGTTGAAAACCGTCTCCACACCGTCGATCAGATCAAGCAGGTGGTCAACCTCACTCCCGAAGAGGAGAAGGACATCGAGAGCGTCATCAACGGATTCCGTGTAGGCATCACTCCCTACTACGCATCCCTGATGGATGCCGATGATGAAGGCTGCCCTGTAAGGCGTCAGGCCGTTCCGGTAATCGCAGAGACCCATCAGTCAGATGCGGACATGCTGGATCCTCTCCATGAGGATGAGGATTCCCCAGCACCGGGCCTTACTCACAGATACCCTGACAGAGTGCTCTTCCTTATCACTGACCAGTGCTCAATGTACTGTAGACACTGCACGAGAAGAAGGGTGGCAGGTGAGACCGACGGCGCAAGAAGCATGGATGATATCAACGCCTGCATCGACTACATCAAGAGGACTCCCGTGGTAAGAGACGTACTGCTCTCCGGAGGAGATGCCCTCTGCGTCGAAGACGATGTTCTGGAATACATAATCTCCGAACTTCGCAAGATCGATCACGTAGAGATCGTTCGTATCGGATCGAGAGTCCCCGTGGTAATGCCTCAGAGGATCACCGACGACCTGGTAAACATGCTGAAGAAGTATCATCCCATCTGGCTGAACACACACTTTAACCATCCCAAGGAGATGACTCCCGAAGCAATGGAAGCATGCCGTAAGCTTGCTGATGCAGGTATCCCCCTCGGAAACCAGAGCGTACTTCTCAGAGGCGTCAACGATGACGTCCACGTCATGAGAAACCTCATGCATCATCTGGTCAAGAACAGGGTGCGTCCTTACTACATTTATCAGTGCGACCTTTCCATGGGTATCGAGCACTTCAGGACACCTGTATCCAAGGGTATCGAGATCATCGAGGGTCTGAGAGGACATACCTCAGGATATGCGGTACCTACATTCGTAGTCGATGCTCCGGGAGGCGGCGGCAAGACTCCTGTAATGCCTCAGTATGTGATCTCACAGACTCCGGAGAGAGTCATCCTGAGAAACTACGAAGGTGTTATCACCACATACACCGAGCCGACAATGCTGCCCAAGCTTCAGTGCAGCTATGAGAACTGCAAGCCCGTTGACGAATACAGATACGAGGGCGTTGCCGGCCTGGCCGAGGGCGACAGAATGTCCATGGAACCCATGGGTCTTCTCCGCCACGAAAGAAACAAGAAATAAGGTTTCCCGGGAATAATCAGACAGAGGTGGGAAACCTTGAAACTCTGGTTGCCACGAGATCGTGGCAATCAGAGTTATAATCTGAGGTAGTGAGGAGTCATGTTAGCTGAGCTTTCGCAGAAGTACAAGAGAATCGCCATCGTTGGCATGGCCAAGAATGCCGGTAAGACTACGACTCTCAACTATCTTCTCGACGAGGCGATGGATGAGGGGATGATCTGCGGCGTCACATCTACGGGACGTGACGGCGAGAGGACGGACCTTGTTACGGGGACGGACAAACCCAGCATATATCTTGAGGAGGATACCATTGTATCGGTGCCTGTGCAGTTATATGATCTGGCGGATGCGGGACTGGAGATCCTGGAGGATACCGGATTCGGGACTTCACTCGGACCCATCCTCATCTGCAGGGTCGCTGCTTCAGGATATGTCCAGGTAGCAGGGCCTGTGATAAACGCACAGCACGTTGAACTGTGTGAGAAGATGACAGGCTACGGAGCAGAACTGGTCATAATCGATGGGGCCATCGATCGGAAGACCATAGCAGCTCCAGAAACGTCAGATGCTATCATCCTTTCTACCGGTGCTGTTCTTTCAAGACGAATGGACAAGGTTGTCGAAGAGACGGCATATACTGTGGAGATCTACGGACTTCCATCTCTCGAGGATGGTCCGGCCAGAGAGGCCATAAGTACTATCGCAGATCAGGACAGCATCTTCCTGATAAGAGATGGAGAACTGGAGAAACTCGACCTTGTGACCGGCCTTGGAGCCGGCAACCTGCTGGCCGCAGAACTGAATGAGAAGGTAAGCCACGTATTCCTTCCCGGCGCATTCATCCCCAGCTCAGTCGATGGGATCGATCCCCGGGTGCTGAAGCGGACTGTATTCGTTCTCAGAGATGCTACCAGGATCTTTTTCCCGACAGCTCTGTGGAAGAAGATGAGGAAGTGGGGGATGGATATACGGGTGATGGATCCCATAAAAGTGGCAGCGGTAACGGTCAATCCCACATCGCCACTGGGATACAGATTCGATCAGAGGGAACTGATCGACAGGATGCAGAAAGCCATACCGGATATCCCGGTAATCGATGTAATGGAGTAGGTCGGATGGGAAAGGAACTTGTCACCGAAAAAACCAGACGGGAAACCGGACTTGATCACGTTTTCGCCTCCCTGAACATACTGACTCCCTACGGCAAGAAGGAACTTCGCAGTTACAGACCCTTCATGCCGGGGCAGGAGGAAGAACTCAGAGGGGAGCTTGGACGTCTTGAGGATGTGCGCGATATCCTTTCGAGAGATGCTTCCCGAACAGGCCAGCTCAAGGAGATCCTGATGCTGGTCAAGGACAACAGCCTGAGCCTTGAGAAGAGCAGGGACACTACTCTGAGCACCGTGGAGATCTATGAGATCAAGATCCTCCTTCTTCAGATGGAAAAACTGAGGAAGATGGATGAGGAAGATCACTTCCCCGGTGAATTCGTCCCCGATGATCTGACAAAACTTCTGGACATACTGGATCCTGACGGCGGCAGGGTAAGCACATTCTTCATATACGACAGCTTCTCCGAGAAACTGGCAGAGCTGAGAGAACGTAAGAAGAGGCTCGAACAGCAGACGAGAAAACTGCAGAAGACCAGGGCGACGGAGATGAAAAAGGAGCACGGGATCGTGCTCACACCCAAATTTGAGATCAGGGTCAACAAGGAAGATCATGATCGTATAAAAATGATCGAGAATATCGCCGAACTCGAAAAATCGGCGGAGGACTACATGTCCATCACATGGCAGCTTGCCACAGACGGTGAAACGGATCAGTTGATCCGGGAAAAGGAAGAGTGCGAAGAGCAGATCGAATCCGAAGAGTTCACCGTCCGCAGGCAGCTTACCGCTCACATCGCAGGGCACGCATCCATCATAGAGGAAGGCTGCAGGCGCATCGGCATGCTGGATCTGGCCATAGCTAAGGCAGACCACGCCGAAAAGCACAGATGCATCTGTCCTGAGATTACAGAAGAGCACAGGGTCGCCTTTGAAGAGGGCAGACACATACAGGTCGAGGAGATCCTGAACAGGGACGGCAGCGAGTACTGCCCGATCTCCATCGAACTTGAAGACGGAGTCAGTTGTATAACGGGAGCAAACATGGGAGGCAAGACCGTTTCCCTGAAGCTTTCAGGACTGATCCCTCTAATGACGCAGTATGGTATGTTCGTCCCCTGCCAAAAGGCAACCATTGGCCTTTCGTCGAGCATCAGCATCCTCATCGGAGACAGTCAGTCTATCGAGAGAGGACTTTCGTCATTCGGAAGCGAGATGGAGGAGCTGAAGAGGATGCTGGATGAGAGCGGACCCCGCGCATTCCTTCTCATAGATGAGATCGCAGCGGGAACGAATCCTTCAGAGGGGCTCGCTCTGACGAAGAGCGTAATAGACTACCTGAAAGCCCGGGAGTACATAACGCTGATAACGACCCACTATGAACTTGGCCCGGGAGAAGAAGATATAAACAGACTCCAGGTAACAGGACTTGCGTGTGCGGATCTACAGAGACTTGATACGGAACTGAAGACGGCAGGTCCAAAGGAACGCATTGGAGTAATAAGGCGGCACATGGACTACCGGCTGCGAAAAGCACAGACCGGAGACGACGTGCCTCAGGATGCACTCAATATCGCCAGGATGCTTGGCATCGGAAGTGACATTATAGATAGAGCTAAGGATTATTTAAGGTAAAGGAGAAAAAGGATGAAAAGTAAACTGAACCTGGATCCGGCCAAGGTGGATCATGCGCGTTCAAGTGCGGCGAAGATCGCACAGGACATGCAGGATTTCATCGACAGACATACGACGGTCAGTACGGAGAGAACTGTTCTCAGACTTCTCGGTGTTGACGGCGTCGATGAGTTCGATGAGCCCCTGCCGAATGTAGTGGTTGATCAGCTGCTCAAGTCCGGCGGCCTGCCGAGAGGCATAGCCTACTGGATGGGTAATGCGATGATCCAGACGGGAAAGGATCCTCAGGAGATCGCAGAGGCCATCGGCAGAGGTGAGCTGAACATCACTGAACTTGAGATGGCTCCTGCAAAAGATGCTGAGGAGAAGATCATGCCCATCGTGCACGATGCACTGGCAAGGATCCGCAAGCAGACGGAAAAGAGAAATGAATATCTGGATACTATCGGCGAAGGCAAGAGACCCTATCTCTACGTCATCGTAGCAACAGGTAACATCTACGAAGACGTGGTCCAGGCTCAGGCTGCTGCCCGCCAGGGTGCGGACATCATCGCCGTTATCAGGACCACGGCCCAGTCCCTTCTGGACTATGTGCCATACGGTCCGACTACTGAAGGCTTCGGCGGAACATACGCCACTCAGGAGAACTTCAGGATAATGAGAAAAGCACTTGATGAAGTGGGCGAGGAAGTCGGTCGCTACATCAGACTCTGCAACTACTCCTCCGGCATGTGTATGCCCGAGATCGCCGCAATGGGTGCCATGGAGAGACTGGACGTCATGCTCAACGACGCCATCTACGGTATTCTCTTCAGAGACATCAACATGCAGAGGACTCTGGTAGACCAGTACTTCTCAAGAGTCATCATCGGATACTGCGATATCATCTTCAACTCAGGTGAAGATAACTACCTTACAACAGATGATGCATATGAGAACGCTCATACGGTGCTGGCCTCTCAGTTCATAAACGAACAGTTCGCAGTACTGGCGAACGTCAGGGAAGAACAGATGGGTCTTGGACATGCATTCGAGATGGATCCTGACATCGAGAACGGATTCCTTCTTGAACTGTCACAGGCCATCATGGCCAGGGAGATATTCCCCAAGGCGCCTCTGAAGTACATGCCTCCCACGAAGTATATGACGGGAAACATTTTCAAAGGCAACGTACAGGATGCGCTCTTCAACATGATAGCCATCTGGTCAGGTCAGTCGCTCCAGCTTCTCGGAATGCTGACCGAGGCTATCCATACACCTCACATGCACGACAGATATCTGTCCATCGAGAACGCACAGTACATCTTCAACAATATGAGAGATATCGGATCCGAGGTCTCCTACAAGGAGGGCGGTATCATCCAGAGCCGTGCTCAGGAAGTCCTCGATAAGGCCGATAAGATGCTCTCGGAAATCGTTGAAGAGGGACTCTTCTCAACCATCGAGAAGGGCAAATTCGGCGGAGTCAAGAGACCCCGTGACGGAGGAAAAGGACTCGAGGGCGTATGCGTCAAGGATGATGAATACTTCAATCCCTTCATCCCGCTCATGTTAGGAGGTGCGAAATAATGGCAGAACAATGCGTACAGAACACAGCAGTCGCTCAGGTGGATCTGACCAAGGTAAAGCCTTATGGAGACACTCTGAATGATGGAATGACAGAAGTAGCCTTCACTCTGCCCGTGCCCTACGGCGATGAGGCGGATGAAGCGGCCAGGATGCTGGCAAAACAGATGGGGCTGGACGAGCCCAACGTAGTTTACTCCAAGAGCATGACCGAAGGATATACCTTCTTCGTGGTCTACGGCAAGCTTCAGCACACTGTCGACTACACCACCATCAAGGTGGCCAAGGTCGAAGTGGATGTCATGGACAGAGAGGCCTGTGCCGAGTACATCAAGGAGAATATCCGCAGACCTGTCGTGATCGTAGGCGCATCCACGGGAACCGATGCCCACACTGTAGGAATTGACGCCATCATGAACATGAAGGGCTTCCACGGTCACTTCGGACTGGAAAGATACGAGGGCGTCGAGGCTTACAACATGGGTTCTCAGGTACCCAATGAAACGCTGATCGCAAAGGCAAAGGAAGTTGGCGCCGACGCTATCCTGGTATCCCAGACGGTAACACAGAAGGACATCCACATCCAGAACCTGACCAACATGGTCGAGCTTCTTGAAGCGGAAGGCATGCGTGACAAGGTGATCCTGGTATGCGGAGGACCCCGTATCTCCCACGAGCTCGCTCAGGAGCTGGGATACGATGCCGGATTCGGTCCCCACAAATATGCGGAGGATGTAGCCTCCTTCGTCCTGACGGAGATCGTAAACAGAAACATGGTGTAGTTGCCACGACATATGTATACAAGTGATCCGGGAGCCGCAACATATTGTATGTTGCGGCTCCTTTTGTTATAATCTGAAAAGAAGGAGGGACGATCAAAATGAAATGTCCAAATTGCGGTACAGAGATAGCGGATACAGCAAAATTCTGCAGAAAATGCGGTGCGAAAATAGAGGTCGATCAGACGCCCAAACAGGCCGATGAGCATGTCTTCGAGGAGCCTGTCGACACAGAGGACGGAAGTGTCGAATTCAACTGGGATCAGCCCGTAGAAATCGAGGAGCCGGCTGCTGCAGAAGAGGATGCCGACAAGGTGAGCGAGGCGGAAGCGGAAGATGGATCGGCTGGAGATGATGAGTCCTACGAGTGGGGACCTCCCACGGGAGGTGAGTCGGATCAGACCGATGATACCATGATGCCCGTTGCCTTTGCGGGAAGAGGTTCCGCACTCGAGAAGACGGGAGAAAGGAAGGACTTCAGCGGTGAGGCCTCGATCCCTGACTGGGATCACACCCACGAGTTCGATCCTGAAGATATATCCGAAAACAAGGACATGGCCATGGCTCCGTATGCGCTGGGGCCTTTGGGTGTCATAATAGCCCTGATCGCAGGTAAGGAATCGCCCTATGCCAGATTCCACATGCGCCAGGGGCTTAAGATCGCGGTGCTTGAGGGCATGATAGCCCTGATAATGATGCTCTTCTGCTGGACGCTCATCGTTCCGGCGGTGGGTATCATCTGTATGTTCATCCTGATGGTGATACAGATCATCGCATTTTTGAAGGTGTGCAGGGGAAGGGCCGAAGAGCCGCCCATAGTGCGCAGTCTCAAGATCCTGAAATAGATCGGACCGCCCGTCAAAAGGAGTATACCGTACAGGCTCCATATGTTAGAATGTAGTTGGCACAAAATTTGCTGGAGAGCAGCTTCCGGAGACGGGGAATGAGTCTTAAACTTGGATATGATCTGACAATTGAACAAAGCCAGAAACTGGTCATGACGCCGGAGTTGATCCAGGCGATCAAGATCCTGCAGTTCAACACGCAGGAACTGGATTCCTATGTCCAGGAGGAGATCCTGGTGAACCCTGTACTGGAAAAGGAAGAGGGCTCTCAGGAAGTTGAGATGGATCCGCCGCCACCAGGGGAGGATGCCGATCCCATCGACTGGAAGGAACACATCCGTGAGCAGGCCTATGAGGGTGAACAGATCCGTGGCTGGAGCGAGAAGCGTGAGGACAGTGGTGATCTTTATGAGCGTTATGTCTCCGATGACATGACTCTGGTGGATCATCTCATGTTCCAGCTTCAGTTCATGGCCAGGTGTGACGAGATACATGATATAGGCAGATATATAATCGAGTCCCTGGATGAAAACGGTTATATGACATCCACGGTAGAGGAGATCGCTCAGGCTCTCGGCACATCCGAAGGCAAGGTAAGAGTGGCCTTGGAGATAATACGGAAGATGGATCCGGCCGGTGTGGGAGCATCGGATATCAGAGAATGTCTTCTGATCCAGGTGAGGGGACTGGATATCGACTCTCCCATGCTGGAGCAGATGATAACCGATCATCTGGATGACCTTGGAGCAAACAGGATAGGCGCCATAGCGAAATCCATGGGAACTTCCGTAGAAGAAGTCCAGCAGATGGCTGATGCCATAAGGGCCCTTGAGCCTAAGCCCGGCAGACAGTTCGCAGGCGGCAGTGACACCAGATATATCATCCCTGATGTGGTGCTGGAAAAGAACGAGGACGGATTCTCGATAAACATAAGCGAGACCAGCGCACCAAGGCTCAGAGTAAGTTCCTATTATAAGGACCTGCTGGGTAGGGCCGAAAGCGATGAACAGCTTGCCGGATATCTGTCCGACCGTGTCAATTCGGCCATGTGGCTCATAAGGAGCATAGAACAGAGAAAACAGACAATATACAACGTGGCGGAGGCCATAGTGGAACACCAGAAGGAGTTCTTCGAGAAGGGCAGCAAATATATGAAGACCCTTACTCTCAAGGACATTGCAGAGGAACTGGGGATCCACGAATCCACCGTTTCAAGATCGATAAACGGTAAGTACCTACAGTGCTGTCACGGCATATTCGAGCTCAGATATTTCTTCTCGGCGGGAGTATCGGACACCAGTGGACAGGGAATTTCATCGAGCAGCGTCAAGGAGTTCATAAGGGAGATCGTCGACGGCGAGGATCCCAGAAAACCCTACAGCGATCAGGCCATCGTAGGCCTGCTTTCGGAGAAGGGACTGAACATTTCGAGACGGACCGTGGCCAAGTACAGAGATGATCTGCAGATACTCTCCTCATCAAAGAGAAGGAGATACTGAATAAAACTTTTTTCAAAACATACTATCAGGAGGAGCGAAATGGCTATTAAAGTTGGAATCAGCGGGTTTGGTCGAATCTCTCGTATAGCGATCAGGTCGTCTCTGGACATGCCTGACATCGAGATCGCAGGGATCAACTACCGAAACGCAGACCTTGAGTATCTGGAGTACATGCTCAAATACGACTCGGTATTCGGAAGGTTCCCGGGAGAACTGGGAAGATATGAAGGCGGACTTGTGATCAACGGGAAGAAGATCCCCGTCTATAGCGAGTCCAACCCATCCATGATCCCCTGGGAAGACTGTGGAGCTGAGTACATCGTAGAAGGTACGGGCGCATACAATACGGCCGAAAAAGCACAGCCCCATCTGGATGCGGGAGCCAGGAAGGTCATAATAACGGCTCCGGCCAAGGACGACTCTCCAACATTCGTATGCGGAGTCAATCTCGACAAGTACACCTCCGATATGAATGTAGTATCCAACGCCTCCTGTACGACCAACTGCCTGGCACCTGTGTGTAAGGTGCTGGAGGACAATTTCGGCATCGACCAGGGACTGATGGCTACCATCCACGCAGCAACATCCAAGCAGGTCACCGTCGACAAGAGGAATATGAAGGACTGGAGGATCGGAAGATCCGCCTTCAACAGCATCATTCCCACTACGACCGGAGCGGCCAAGGCCGTAGCCAAGGTCATTCCTTCTCTCAAAGGCAAGATGACAGGCTTCGCCTATCGTGTACCAACCAATGACGTTTCCGTAGTCGACCTGAACGTCATGCTCAAGACCCCTACGACTCTGGAGGAAATAAACAAGGCTATGAAGACGGCTTCAGAGGGAGAACTGAAGGGGATACTCGAGTATGTCGAGGACAGATGCGTCACCATCGACTTCGTGGGCGATACGAACACGTCCATCTTCGATGCTTCCATGGGAATAGCACTGAACGATAAGTTCTTCAAGCTTATAGCATACTATGACAATGAGTACGGTTATGCGACCAAGGTACTCGAACTGATACGCCACATGTACAGTGTGGATCACAAGTGAAGGAGAAAGGAATGAAGAAGACAGTAAAAGACATAGAGGTGTCGGGAAAACGGGTGCTCGTAAGATGTGATTTCAACGTGCCCATGAAGGATGGGGAGATCACCGATGACATCCGCATAAGATCCGCTCTGCCTACCATACAGTATCTGATCGAAAACAATGCCAAGGTGATCCTCATGTCCCATATGGGAAGGCCCAAGGGCGAACCGAATCCTGAATTCACCCTGCTTCCCGTCGCAGACAGACTCAGTGATCTCCTCGGCCAGGACGTGCTTTTCGTCCCCTCGGATCAGGTGGTGGATGATCATGTGACTGAGGCGGCATCGAACCTTCCCGACGGACAGGTGATGCTCCTTGAGAACACACGCTACAGGGCAGAGGAAACCAAGAACGAAGAGCCATTCACAGGTCAGCTGGCCAATCTGGGTGAGATATTCGTCAACGATGCATTCGGCACGGCTCACAGAGCTCACTGCTCTACGGCAGGACTTGCCAGGTACATGGCTGCGGTATCCGGATTCCTCATCGAAAAGGAAGTGAAATTCCTGGGAGAGGCACTGGAGGATCCGGACAGACCCTTCCTGGCCATCATGGGAGGAGCCAAGGTCGGAGACAAGATCCCCGTAATAGAGAATCTGATGAAGAAGGTGGACAGCCTGATCATCGGAGGAGGCATGAGTTATACCTTCTTCAAGGCAATGGGACTGGAGATAGGCACCTCCATCCTCGACGAGGAGAGCGTTGGCCTTGCGGCAGACCTGATGAAAAAAGCAGAGGAAATGGGAGTGGAACTTCTCCTTCCTGTCGATGCCGTCTGTGCTTCCGAATTCTCAAACGATGCTCATCAGGCCATATTCGAAAGAGATCAGATCCCTTCGGACATGATGGGAATGGATATAGGACCTAAAACCATAGCCATATTCAGAGACGCTATAGCAAAGGCCAGGACCATCGTATGGAACGGTCCCTGCGGCGTCTTCGAAATGCCGTCTTTTGAAGAGGGCACCAAACAGATCGCTTCGGCTCTGGCCGAGAGCGACGGGGTAACGATCATCGGAGGTGGCGACAGCGCTGCTGCGGTAGAGCAGTTCGGATTTGCCGACAGGATGACCCACATCTCAACGGGCGGAGGCGCATCCCTTGAATTCCTCGAGGGAAAAGAACTGCCCGGAATAGCATGTCTGGAGGATAAATAATGAGGATACCTTTCATAGCAGGTAACTGGAAGATGTTCAAGACCAGGGAGCAGGCCCTTGCCTTTGCAGATGAGTTCAGGGCTCTCTACCATGGGACCGACGTGAAGGCAGCCATATGCGCGCCCTTCACGGATCTCGCCGTACTCAAGGAAGCCTTCGAGGGAACGGGGATAGGCGTCGGCGCCCAGAACGTCCACTTCGAGGACGAAGGAGCATATACGGGAGAGATATCCGTCGGGATGCTTGAGGATATCGGGGTGGACTACTGTATCGTCGGTCATTCGGAGAGAAGACAGTACTTCGCTGAGACCGATGAGACGGTCAACCTGAAACTCAAAAAACTTCTGGCAGGATCAATAGACCCGATCCTCTGCGTCGGCGAGAGTCTGGAACAGAGAGACGCAGGACAGCTTTTCGACGTTGTCAGCGGCCAGCTCAAGGCTGACCTGGAGGGGATCGGAGCGGCTGATATGGCCAGAGTGGTCATCGCATATGAGCCCATATGGGCAATAGGGACCGGCCGGACCGCAACACCTGAGCAGGCTGAAGAGATGTGTGCATTCATCAGGAAAACTCTGATGGAGATGTACGATGAAGAGACGGCCGACAAGGTGATACTTCAGTACGGAGGCAGCGTCAAGCCCGCCAACGCTTCGGAAATAATGAACATGGAAGAGATAGACGGAGCTCTGGTCGGGGGAGCCTCGCTGAAAGCTGAAGATCTTATGGCGATCATCGATTTTTGATAAAACAAAGAATATAAGTAACTGCAACTGTCAGAACGGGAGGAAAGAAATGTCGTACATTGAAGATGTAGTAGGAAGAGAAGTACTGGATTCCAGAGGAAACCCAACAGTCGAAGTCGAGATCCTGCTGGAGGATGGATGCCAGAGCAGAGCCATCGTACCATCGGGAGCATCTACGGGAGTCCACGAAGCGGTGGAACTGAGGGACGGAGATGAGTCCAGGTATCTGGGAAAGGGTACCCTCAAGGCCGTGGAGAACGTCAACGATGTGATCGCTGATGAAATAATCGGATGGGACTGTGCGGATCAGACAGGACTGGACAAGCTGCTCATAGAGCTTGACGGTACGGAGAACAAAGGCAAACTGGGCGCCAACGCCATACTTGGTGTTTCCATGGCCAACGCAAGGGCCGCCGCAGAGTCATGCGGACTGCCGCTCTTTCAGTATCTTGGAGGAATCAACGGCAAGACCCTTCCCGTTCCCATGATGAACATACTAAATGGCGGCGCACATGCCGATAACACAGTGGATATCCAGGAGTTCATGATCATGCCCGTAGGCGCCGATTCATTCCGTGAAGCTCTTCGCATGGGCGCAGAGGTATTCCACAACCTTAAGAAGATCCTGAAGGAAAAGGGCCTCAATACGGCGGTAGGAGATGAGGGAGGATATGCTCCCGATCTGTCCACAAATGAAGAAGCGATCCAGGTCATCCTGGAAGCGGTGGCCAAGGCGGGATATGAAGCGGGCAAGGATATAATGATCGCTCTCGACGTTGCCGCCAGCGAGTTCTACAGCGAAGATGAGAAGATTTACAAGCTGACAGGAGAGGGCGTAGACAGGACAGCCGAGGAGATGATCGAATACTACAAGATGCTCTGTGACAAATACCCGGTCATATCCATCGAAGACGGTCTGGCCGAGGACGACTGGGAAGGCTGGAAGCTGATGACGAGAGAACTGGGCAAGAGGATCCAGCTTGTAGGAGACGACCTCTTTGTTACAAACACAAAGCGCCTTGCCAAGGGCATAGAAGAGGGAGTGGGCAACTCCATCCTGATCAAGGTCAACCAGATCGGTACTCTCACCGAGACCTTCGATGCTATCGAAATGGCTAAAAAAGCCGGATATACGGCCGTTGTATCACACAGGAGCGGTGAGACCGAGGATACTACCATCGCAGATATCGTAGTCGGACTCAACGCAGGACAGATCAAGACGGGATCCGCTTCAAGGACGGATCGTATAGCCAAGTACAATCAGCTTCTGCGGATAGAGGAGATCCTGGGAGATACGGCACAGTATGCCGGGATGAATGCATTCTCCAATCTGCGCTAAATCGGTTGATTTCCCCAACTTCCTGTGATACACTATCACAGTTAGAAAACAAGGAGGAATCACAAATGAGTTTAGCTCTGAAAATCGTATTGCTGATCGCAAGCATAATACTGACGGTGAGTATCCTGCTCCAGTCCAGTAACAGTGCCGGACTGTCCGGTTCTATCGGAGGCGGAGCGGAGCAGCTGTTCGGAAAGAAGAGAAGCTCCGGATACGACGCTATCCTGAGTAAGATCTCGACCGTTACGGCATGCCTGTTCATAGTCATCTCGCTGGTTCTCGTAGCTATAGAGTAGACGGGTGAACATTGCTTTTGCGCAGCGTAACAAGGATAGACTTATATAGCTAGTTGTATATATTCTAAGAGGTATCGACAGATGCCTCTTAAACGTTAAAGGCGTGAGGAGGTAGAATCAAAATGAAACTAATTGCTCTGATTGCAGTATGTGCCGCAGTCATCGGCCTGATCGTTGCAGTCACACTGGCGACATGGATCAGGAAGGCACCTGCAGGAAATGACCGGATGCAGGAGATTTCCGGATTTATCAGAGAAGGTGCGTTCGCATTCCTTAAGAGAGAGTACAAGATAATGGTCATCGTCATTGTCGCTCTGGCTCTCCTTATCGGATTCGGACTCCAGAGTGTGACGACGGCCGTCCTTTATGTATGCGGTGCTGTCCTCTCCGTACTTGCCGGCTTCTTCGGCATGAACGTGGCAACTCTGGGTAACGTAAGAACAGCAAGTGCTGCAAGTGAATCCGGCATGAACAGTGCGCTCAAAGTCGCATTCCGTTCCGGCGCAGTAATGGGGCTTGCCGTATCCGGGCTTGGACTTTTCGGTCTGTCCATGATCGTCGTATGTCTCGACCTGGCTACAGTTGTCCAGTGCGTCACAGGCTTCGGATTCGGTGCATCATCAATGGCACTCTTCGGACGTGTCGGCGGCGGTATCTACACCAAGGCTGCTGACGTCGGTGCTGACCTTGTCGGTAAGGTTGAAGCCGGTATCCCCGAAGATGACCCGAGAAACCCGGCAGTTATCGCTGACAATGTAGGCGATAACGTAGGTGACGTTGCAGGTATGGGATCTGACCTCTATGAGTCATATGTCGGCTCCATCATCTCAGCCATCACCCTGGCTGCAGTAGCAGCAACAGCTTCCGGCGGACTCTTCGATGAGGCAACGGCAGCTCTGTTCCCGCTCATCATGGCAGCTATCGGTATCATCTCATCGGTGATCGGCATCATGCTCGTAAGGGGCAAGGATGGATCCGATCCTGCAAATGCCCTGAACATGGGAACATATATTGCAAGTGGATGCGTCATTATCGCAGCTATCATCCTTTCGAAGGTAATGCTCGGCAGCATGGCATTCGCAGTAGCCATCATCGCCGGACTGGCAGTAGGCGTAGCCATCGGTAAGATCACCGAGATCTACACCTCTGATGCATACAAATCAGTAAAGAAGATCGCAGAGCAGTCTCAGACGGGTTCTGCAACGACTATAATCAGCGGACTCGGCGTCGGAATGATGTCGACGGTATGGCCCATACTCTGCATCGCCATCGGTATCTTCGCAGCATACTTTGCAGCTGAGACCGTAGGCCAGGGAATGGGTATGTACGGCATCGCGCTGGCTGCAGTGGGCATGCTGTCCACAACGGGAATGACCGTCGCAGTTGACGCATACGGCCCCGTATCCGACAACGCAGGCGGTATCGCAGAGATGGCTGAGCTTCCTCACGAAGTCAGAGAGATCACCGATAAGCTCGACTCCGTCGGTAACACTACGGCAGCTATCGGTAAGGGATTCGCCATCGGATCCGCAGCACTGACTGCACTGGCACTCTTCGCATCCTATGCGGCAGTGACCGGACTCTCAGCGATCAGTCTGCTGAACCCGATCGTTATCATCGGACTCTTCATCGGAGCGATGCTTCCCTTCATGTTCTCTGCATTCACAATGAATTCAGTAGGCAGGGCAGCCAACCAGATGATCGAAGAAGTAAGAAGACAGTTCCGCGCAGACGACGGCATCCTGGCAGGCACATCCAAGCCTGACTATGCACACTGCGTAGACATCTCCACCCAGGCAGCTCTCAAGGAAATGATCGTGCCCGGTCTCATGGCGGTCATCGCACCCCTGGCAGTAGGCATCATCCTTGGACCTGAGGCTCTCGGCGGCATGCTGGCCGGAGCGCTGGCGGCAGGCGTACTCCTTGCCCTTATGATGGCAAACGCCGGTGGAGCATGGGATAACGCCAAGAAGTACATCGAAGGCGGCAACTACGGCGGCAAGGGCTCTGAGGCCCACAAGGCTGCAGTCGTCGGCGATACGGTCGGTGATCCTTTCAAGGATACATCCGGTCCTTCGATCAACATCCTGATCAAGCTGATGACCATCGTATCCGTCGTATTCGCACCTCTCTTCGTTGCGATCGGCGGCCTGATTGGCTAAGAGTCGACCAAGACAGACATAACAAAAGGACGATGCGCATGCATCGTCCTTTTTCGTTGCCTTTTGTATTCGGGCGCGGCCAAAGTCCAATAGGTGTCAGTCCTTGTAGTAGTCGCTGTCCCTGGTGCCTTTGGCCATAGCGGCGATGAGTATGCCGGCGATGACTGCGAAACCGGCCTTGACTATGTTTCGGTCTTTGAGCAGTCTGGGGCTGCTGGACGTGGCGGAACCTCTGTAGGAGCGACCAGGCTGTGAGCCGCTTGTGTGGACGCTGCCCTGCTGGGCATTGGTGGTCCAATCGGTTTTCTCTTTCATATCTTCATCTCCTCTTTCCTTATGGTCTGTATTTCACTTCTATTATATATGTTTCCCGGAAGGGGAGCAAATTGCTGAATGTTCTGAATGCTGTCCGGTGCAGTTTCAGCGTTTTGTCCAGAATCCTTTTGTGAAGAGCATGATTACCGTGAACAGTTCCAGCCTGCCTGCGATCATGATCAGGCTCATATAGATCTTGATCAGGGGATGATAGATAGCGAATTCATTGGTCGTGGCACCGTGTATAATGGCCGTCCCCGTGTTGGAGAGCAGAGCCAGCGCCGTTGCCATGCTGGTTTCGATGTCGTCGCCCTGAGCTGACAGAATAAGAGCGGTCAACACGAGAAGACATGCGAAGGTCAGCAGGAAGACGGTTATGTTTGATACTACAGGGGCAGACACGGCGTTTCGACCGAGCTTGACGGCCACGACAGACCTTGGGTGGATCCGTCTGGTCATGCCGCGCATCATGAGTTTGAACATGACGAGTATCCTTACCACCTTGACGGATCCGGCAGTGGATGCGGAACATCCGCCGATGATGATCAGAGTCAGCAGTATGAACTGGCAGGCAGCAGGCCATACATATGTATCCGATCTGTAGAAACCGGCCGTACTGGACATGAATGCGGTCTGGATAAAGCCGTCCAAAAGGGAGTCCAGTGGGCTTTTGCCGCCTATGGTGGCCAGATTCACTCCGCACAGGAGGGCTGCAAAGGCAATGATGATCAGGTAGGCCCTCAGTTCGATATCCTTGAGCACCTCCAGGAACTTGCCGGTGATCACATAGTGATACAGAACGAAGTTGATGGAGGCAAGGATGCAGAAGACGGCCATAACGAGTTCGATATACAGACTGCCGTATGATGCTACTCCCGAAGGATCCGCACAGAGCCCGCCTGTGCTTATGCAGCCAAGGGTGTTGATGACAGCGTCATAGAGAGGCATCCTGCCCGAGATCATCAGAAGGATGAATTCTATGACAGTGAAGGAGAAATAGGTCAGATAAAGAGCCCTTGCAGAACTGCTTATCCGGCTGGTCACCTTCTGATATACGGGGCCCGGAGTCTCGGCGCGAACTATGAACTGTCCGCTGATGCCAAGAGCCGGAAGTATAGAAATGACGAATACCAGGATACCCATTCCTCCCAGCCAGTGACTCAGCACCTTCCATAGGATCAGGCTGCGACTCGTAAGGCCACCGGCGATGACCGTAGAGCCCGTTGTGGTGAAGCCGGAGGTGGACTCGAAGATAGCATCCACGAATGTGGCAGACGCCCCCGAAAGATAGTAGGGGAAGGAGCCTGCGATGGAAGCTATGATCCAGCAGAGGGAGACGATGAGATATCCGTCTCTTGTCCTGAAGTGAGAGTTGTCAGATCTGAAGAGAACGGACAGACAGAGGCCCAGGATCAGAATCACCGGCGCGCAGCGGCGAAAAGCGACAGCAGCTTCATACTCATCACAAAACTCGGCATATATCCATGGTATGAGCATGGCGATGCCGGTGATCAGTATGATGGTGCCGCAGATCTTTAGGAGCACCCTGTAGTTTCTGTTAGTGCTGCTCACTTCTGACCTCTCTAATAATCCTTGGTCCAGTATTTAGGAAGTATAAGTACCATCACCGCATACAGTTCAAGCCTTCCGCCGATCATTAGACCGGAAAGTACCAGCTTGGATGGATCGTTGAAGTGATCGTACAGTGAACCGGATCCCTGTCCTCCGAAGCCGGCGCCTGTATTGCTGACGCAGGAAAGACAGGCGCTGAAGGATTCAGACATGGGATTTCCGATGAATGTCATAAGCAGTACCCCTATAAACATAGCGGTAAAGAACAGGAAGGGCATAGTGGCCGATCCCGACACCTTGTCGCCGGGAAGTTCCTGTCTGTTTATGCTGATGCTCTCCATGAACTTGGGATGGAGTCTCATGGATATGCCGTGGCGTATGAGTTTGAGTATTATGGTGACACGAAGGATCTTAAGCCCTCCTCCGGGTGATGACGAGCATGCTCCCGTAAACATGAGGATCAGCAGTATCATCTGACAGACCAGGGGCCACAGGTTGTAGTCCGCAGTTGTGAAACCGGTGGTCGTAAGTACCGAAACGGTCTGAAAGATGGCTATGGAGAAGGTGTCCGAGACGCTGTCGTAGGTCCCTGCCTTGAACAAAAAGGCAACGATCACCAGAGATCCGACCACTATGAGCAGACCGTAGAGCTTGAGCTCCGAATTCTTTACAAAGGCGGCAAATCCCTCTCTTACAGATCTTGCGTAGAGGTCATAACTGATGCCGCTGAGTATCATAAAGCACAGGATGACGTTCCTGATGTAATTGCTGTCGAAGTAGCCTATGCTGCTGTCGTATCTTGAGAATCCCCCTGTGCTGACAGTGGACATGCTGTGGAGAAGGCCGTTGAATATGGTCATGCCGCCAAAGGCAAGGAGGATGGTCTCCGCCAGGGTCATGCTCAGGTATATGAGCATGATGGTGCGGAGGGTGCTCCTCATCTTCTGAGATACTTTTTCAAGGGTAGGTCCTCGGCTTTCAAGGGAGATGATCCTCTGGCCGTTGAGACCGAGAGCCGGCATGAGAGCGATACCGAATATGAGGATACCGACACCTCCCGTCCAGCAGCTCATGGAGCGCCAGAACAGAACACCTCTTGGAAGATGGTTGACATCGGTTAATGTGGTAGCTCCGGTAGTGGTGAATCCCGAACATGATTCAAAGAATGCATCGACAGGGCTTGATGTTACGCCTGAGAGAAGATAGGGGAGCCCCCCTATGAGTGAGGCGCATATCCAGCAGAGTATCACTATCTGCAGACCGTCGGCTATCCTGATGCTTTCGGTGAGGCCCGATGGGCAGCGGCAGATCCTGCAGAGCAGAGCTCCAAAGAGAAAGACCGCCAAAGCGAGAGTGATGAACATCAGAGCTGTGTCCCACTCTCTGCAGATCATGGATACGACAAAAGCAGGCACCATGGTGATGCTTATCGCCATCAGTGTCGTTCCGACGATCCTGAAAGTGGCTCGAAATGGCGATTTCATGGTTCCTCCTCATCCCCGAAGCAGGGAATGCAGTGTACTGTTGTCCTTGAGCATCTTTTCGAGACTTGAGATATCGCTCAGAAGGCTGAGTATGATCACCCGGTCGTTTTCCTCGATGACGGTATCCCCCGTAGGGATGATAACATCTCTGCCCCTGTGGATGGCAGCGATTATTATACTGCTCGGAAGATCCAGTTCCTTGAGGGGAATATCGACGAAGCTCATGTGTGATCCGGCTATTATCTCGACCAGCTCGGCCTGTCCCTGGATCAGCTGAGAAGACAGGATCTTCTTGTTTCCCTGTACCAGGCGAACTATGGTGCTGGTCGTGATGTCCAGCGGATTGAGAGCCATGTCTATGCCCATGCTGGAGATAATATCCGAGTAGCTGGTCCGACTGATCTTGGCGATGACATCCTCGATGCCCCGGTGCTTGGCGAGAAGGGCCAGGACCAGGTTGTCCTCATCGAATCCGGTGGCCGTGACGACGGCATCCATGCCGTCCAGGTTCTCTTCCTCCAGGAGTGTCCTGTCGGTGGCGTCACCGTTGAGGACCATAACGTCATCGAGATGGGTGGCCAGATAGTGGCATCTTTCCTTGTCATGTTCGATGACCTTGACGGCTGCACCGAACTCCGAGAGCATCTGAGCCAGGTAAAATCCCGTCTTACCGCCGCCCATGATCATGACCTTCTGAAGGTCTGTGTATTTTCCGCGCTCCAGGACCTTGGCTGCCAGCTTCTGTATAGGTTCCTTTTCCCCGACTATATAGAGAATGTCATCATCTCTGATGATATCCTCGCCGTGGGGAATTATGACCTTGCCGCTTCTTGAGATAGCGACTACCAGCATCCCGGGAAGTACTGTGGCAAACTGGGTTATAGGCAGATCGATGAGCTGCTTGTAACGGTTGACCTTGAACTCCAGGAGGGAGATCTTGCCGCTGGAGAAGATACCGTTGCTCAGGGTATATTTCTCAGCCAGGTATTTATAGATCTCCACGGTGATCCCAAGATCCGGGTTTACGACGTAGTCTATGTCCATCAGTTCCTTGATGAACTCCAGCTGCTGCATGTGCTCGGGATCCCTTAGCCTTGCTATGACCTTGTCGCACCCAAGCTTTTTTGCAAAGGCAGCGATGGTTATGTTCATTTCATCACTTGCTGTAGTCGTAATGAGAAAATCATAGGAAGAGATGCCCATGGAACGCAGGTCCTTGATCTCCTTTGCGTTGGCGGTGACCGTCATTATATCCATCTGGCCTGAAGCCTTCTGGAGCTTGGATTCGTTAGTGTCTACCATGGTGACGGAATTGTCTCCGTCCATAAGGGCCTTGGCTACCTTGGTGCCCAGTTTTCCCGCTCCGACAATTGCTATTTTCATGATTCTTTCCTCTCTAATACAGCGTCCTAATGATAATAAGGACGCTTCGAAGCATATTCTACCACTAACATGGGAAAATTCAAGTTTTTGGCCTGCCCTGAAGGGGCTCTTCGTGTTAGAATAGCAGACATGGTAGAAATAAAGAGATTCATCGAAGGGATACTGATGGCGAACGGATACGTCCTGAGTACACCGGACGGCCACTGCTACATAGTAGACCCGGGATACAGACCCAAAAAGTACATAAAGGAAGTCAGCAACAGAGGGCTTCGGCCGGAGGGGATCATCCTGACACACCATCACGGAGATCACAGCGGTGCTGCCGATATCGTAAGCCGCGAACTGGACTGCCCTGTAATGATCCACAGAAAGGACGCAGATGTGTACGATGGCAGAGTGGATGTTCTTCTGGAAGGCGGAGAAGAGTTGCCTTTGGGAGACGAGATCATAAGGATCATACATACTCCCGGACATACAAGAGGCGGCATCTGTCTCATGCTGGATAAGAGCCGGGTGTGTTTCACGGGAGACACCATATTCAACGTGGATCTTGGCAGGACCGACCTTGAGGACGGTTCCTATGAAGAGATGTGCGAGACCATCACGGATATAGTGGACGGGTGGGAAAACGACATCCGGATCTATCCGGGACATGGTGACGACTGTACCATGAAAAAGGTGCGACAGATCAATAACGAGTTTCTGGAGATAGTGGGATCATGAGCATAAAACTGATAGCCTTGGACCTTGACGGGACGACGATCAATAACGACAGAGTAATAAGCGAAGGGAACCGCAGAGCCATGAGAGAGGCTGCGGATAAGGGCGTGAACATAGTCATCGCGACGGGAAGACCTCTTGGCGCCCTGCCGAAGGATGTGTTCGAGATAGAAGCCATCCGCTACGCCCTGACATCGAACGGTGCATCCATCACAGACATAAGGGAGGACAGGACATTCTATGAGAACTGTCTTTCTCCGAGAGCCGTACAGGCTTCGGTGGACCTTCTGAGACAGCACGACTACGTGCTGGAGACCTTCGTCAAGGGTGTGGCCTACATCGAAGGTTGGTACTACGAGGAAGTGAAGCGGACCGGATACAGCTTCAGGGATGCAGACTATATCCTCAACACCAGGAAGCCGGTGGATGATATATACGACTTCATGCTCAAAAACAGTGAACATCTGGAGAACATCAACGTGAACTTCGAGGATATCAGCGAGAAGCCGGCGATGCATGAGAAGCTCATAAAACTCCCGGAGACAACCATAACCAGTTCCTTCGACCACAATCTCGAGATCGGGGGAGAGACAACCAGCAAGGCGGATGCTCTAAGACAGATGGGCAGGCTCATGGGAATAGACAAATCGGAGATGATGGCCGTGGGAGACAGTCCAAACGATCTGGCAATGCTCAGAGAGGCGGGAACAGCCGTCGCCGTGGGCAATGCCAAGGATGAGGTGAAGAGGGTGGTCGATTATGTGGCGCCGACCAATCACGAAGACGGAGTGGCCGATGCCATCAGAAGATTCGTACTGGATGTTTAGACAGCGATAAGAGAGAGGAAACTCCCTGCAGATGAGGGAGTTTCTTTTTTGATGTTGACAGGAAATATTTTCCATATTATAATACAGCAAATGCTATTTATGGAAAATAAAGGAAATAAGACATGAACAGACAGGAACTTGGATGCATTGGAGAGAATATGGCGGCCGAGGTGCTTCGCAGTAAGGGGTATCAGATCCTCAGACGAAACTACAGGTGCAGGTCCGGCGAGATAGACATAATCGCGCAGCGCTTCGGAGAGCTTTGCTTCGTAGAGGTGAAGACGAGACAGAGCTTCAACTACGGCAGGCCCTGTGAAGCTGTAAGCGAAGAGAAGAAACGTCACATAAGAAGAGCAGCTCGGCAGTATCTCGATGATATGAAGACACGGGGCTATGTGCCCAGATGCATTGATTTTCAGATCATCGAGATCGTAGTCGAACATAACTGCAGAGCGTTCTAGGAGGTACCGATGCTGATAAAAACCAATACAGCTGCCCTGATCGGAGCCTGTGGATATCCGGTCACCGTAGAGACGGATCTTAGAAGAGGCATGCCCGAGTTCACCATAGTGGGACTTGGCGATACTACCATCAGAGAGTCATGCAAGAGGATAAGACCTGCAGTAGAAAACAGCGGCTACTCATTTCCCATGGAGAAACTTACCGTGAACCTCATGCCTGCTGCCAGACCCAAGGTGGGAAGTCACTTCGATCTGCCCATAGCCATAGGTATAGTCGCTCTCATGGAGGGATACAGCATCCCGGGGGATACGGCCTTTCTGGGAGAGCTGTCTCTGGATGGTCACATCAATCCGGTGAGAGGTGTGCTTCCCATGGTGATAGCGCTGAGAAAGCTTGGCATAAGAAAGGTGGTCCTGGCAGAAGAAAACGCTGAAGAGGCGGCGGCCCTCAGGGACATGAGAGTGTACGGGGCCCATCGTCTGAGCGATGTAATAGATCATCTGTCGGAGAAGAGGGAGTTGCCTTTGCATCACAGATCCGGAAAATGCGATCATGCTGCGACGGATCTGGACTATGGTCAGGTCGTCGGTCAGGAGGCGGTAAAAAGGGCCATGGTAATAGGGGCGGCGGGAAACCACGGGATGTTGATGATGGGAAGCCCGGGATGTGGCAAGACTATGATGGCAAGAAGGCTGACGACCATCCTGCCGGAGATGACCTACGATGAGCAGCTGGAGGTTACCGGCATCTACAGCATCGCCGGATCTCTGCCTGAAGGAAGCCCCGTTATAAAGGAAAGACCTTTCAGAAGTCCCCATCAGTCCATAACTCTTGTAGGACTCATCGGCGGCGGCGCCAGACCAAGGCCCGGGGAGTTGTCCCTGGCACACAGGGGTGTGCTGTTTCTGGATGAGCTCGGAGAATTCGACAGCAGGATCATAGACGGGCTGAGACAGCCCATCGAGGAGGGAAGAGTGAGGATAAGCAGATACAGCGAGGAGATCATCTTCCCTTCCGAGGTTATGGTAGTCGTAGCTTCGAATCCCTGCAAGTGCGGGAATCTCTGGGATGATAAGAAGATCTGTACCTGTACGCCGAGGCAGATCCAGGCTCACAGGAGGAGGCTCATGGGTCCCTTCACAGACAGGATAGACATGCACATCCGGATGATGCCGGTAGATAAAGAAAGGATAGCCGCATCTGCAGGGGGCAATAGAGGGCTGACATCCGGTGAAATGAGACGGCAGGTGGAAGGTGCCAGGAAGGTGCAGGAGGAGAGATATGCAGGACTGAGATTCACCTCTAACGCATCACTGGATGAGAAAGGAATAGGTCAGTTCTGTCCCATCGATGAAGATGGACAGAGTATGATGATGAGCGCATATGACAGACTGGGACTGACCATGAGGGGATATCACAGGATCATAAAACTGGCCAGGACGATTGCCGACATCGAAGGCAGCGAAAGGATCGCAGTGGAACACATAGCAGAGGCTCTGGCCTACAGGACCATAGGAACGGATATATAAGATGGAAAGAAAGAGAAATGAAGGCATAGGGATGATCACCGAGGATTCGGAATTCTACCCGGAACTGCTCAGGATGATCAAGGGGCGACCGAAAAGGCTTTACTACTCCGGCAACCTGGAACTGCTGAAAACCAGATGTGTCTCGGTGGTGGGCTCCAGGACGACCACCGCCTACGGCAGGAATACCGCAAAGGCAATAGGAGCATTTCTTGGACGCAGTGGGATGACAGTCGTCAGCGGGATGGCAGCCGGCATCGATTCCTGTGCCCATGAAGGGGCTCTGGGAGTAGAGGGGAATACCATAGCCGTCCTGGGCTGCGGTCCGGACATTTGTTACCCAAAAGAGAATCTCTCCCTCATGCAGCGTATAAAAAGGAAGGGACTCATTATCTCCGAGTCGGGACCCGGCACTGAGCCGATGCCATACAGCTTTCCTCAGAGGAACAGGATCATAAGCGGACTATCGGAACTTACTGTGGTGATTCAGGCGAGGAACAGAAGCGGAGCTCTCATAACAGCAGAGCTTGCAGCGGAGCAGGGCAGAGAGATATGTGCCGTCCCCGGCAACATAGACAGTCAGTACAATCTGGGAACGAACAAGCTGATACTCGAAGGTGCGACACCGCTGATCAGGGTGGATGATCTCAGAGATATACTGGGGATAGGGACCGAAAAAGCAGAGGTTGCCTTTGCGAATCTCACACCCCTGGAACGGAGGATATACGAGGCCTTGAATGAGGGTGGAGAGATGTCTGCCGACGAGCTGTGCATAGGTTTGGAGGATACTCCCCAGAGGATAGCACCTGCGCTGTCGGTACTCGAGATAAAAGGTATTCTGTGTTCGGCCTCGGGAAAATTTTTCTTGCAAACGGATAACAATGCCAATATAATCGGTTACTGAAAGATAAGAGCAGGTAAACAGGAGGAACCAATGGCGTCGGAAAAATCTCTCGTGATCGTCGAGTCGCCGTCCAAGGCAAAGACAATAGGAAAGTTTCTCGGAGGCAGGTATAAGGTAGTGGCATCTGTAGGACATGTCAGGGATCTGCCGAAGAGCAAGCTTGGAATAGACATAGAGAATGACTTTGAACCCCAGTATATCAATATAAGGGGAAAGGGCGACGTCATCAAGGAACTCAAGAAGGAAGCGAAGAAGGCGTCAAAAGTCTATCTGGCAACTGACCCGGATAGAGAAGGTGAGGCCATATCCTGGCACCTTGAGAATCTTCTGGGCATCGACAACGACGAACCCTGCAGGATCGTATTCAACGAGATCACCAAAAATGCCATCAAGGAAGCTGTCAAGAACCCCAGAGCCGTGGATCTGAGCCTTGTAGATGCTCAGCAGGCCAGAAGGGTCCTGGACAGACTGGTGGGATATCAGATATCGCCCCTTCTCTGGGCAAAGGTCAGAAGAGGCCTGAGCGCAGGAAGGGTACAGTCAGCAGCCCTTAGGATAATCTGTGACAGAGAAAACGAGATCAGGGCTTTCGAGCCTGAAGAGTACTGGACCATCGTTGCCGAATTCAACGGAGACAAATCCTTCTCCGCTAAGCTGGTAACAAAGGATGGTGCCAGGCTGACCATAGGCAACAAAGAGGAAAACGACGGGATACTGGCAGATCTCAAGGCCGGAGAATTCATCGTCGACAAGGTCGAGGAAAAGGACAGATCCAGAAGAGCTGCCCCGCCCTTTACCACCAGCAGCCTTCAGCAGGATGCTGCAAACAAACTGAATTTCTCAACGCGCAAGACCATGATGGTGGCCCAGCAGCTCTATGAAGGAATAGAGATAAGAGGCATGGGTACCGTAGGTCTCGTGTCGTACATCCGTACGGACTCTGTAAGGATCTCCGCTGAAGCCAAGGCGGCCGCGAAGGACTACATCTTTTCGAATATAGGCGAACAGTACTACAGTGACAACGTCTATACGAACCGCAAGAAGGATGTGCAGGATGCCCACGAAGCCATAAGGCCAAGTAACGTCCAGCTGGATCCCGAATCCATCAAGGATCAGCTGACGAAGGATCAGTACAATCTGTACAGACTGATCTGGAGCAGATTCATAGCAAGTCAGATGTCACCAGCCAGATTCAAGGCCATGACAGTCGATATCAAAAACGGAGCGTACGGATTCAGAGCAAGCGGTTCCAAGCTCCTCTTCGACGGTTTCCTTACAATCTATGACAACGCAAAGAACGAAGAAGAGAACAAACTCCTTCCTCAGCTGGATGAGGGTGAGACTTTGAATGTCAGGGAATTGAATGGAGAACAGAACTTCACGCAGCCTCCTGCAAGATTCACCGAGGCAAGTCTCGTCAAGGATCTGGAGGAGAAGGACATAGGCAGACCGAGCACCTATGCTCCCATCGTAGCCACGCTAATAGACAGACGCTATATCAAAAGGGAGAAAAAATCTCTGATACCCACGGATCTTGGATTCACGGTAATAGATCTGCTGTCCGAGTATTTCACCGAGATCGTCGACACCGGATTCACGGCATCTATGGAAGAGAAACTGGATGATATCGAATCCAAGGGGATCAGATGGAAGTCTGTCATCGAAGACTTCTACGGCGACTTTGAAAAGGAGCTGAAAAGAGCCAACGAGGAGATCGAGCGGATGCAGCCGGAAATGGAGCTTACGGGAGAGACCTGTGAACTCTGCGGCAAGCCCATGGCGATAAAGCATGGCAGGTTCGGCGATTTCATCGCCTGCACCGGTTATCCGGAGTGTAAGAATACCAAACCCATAGTCAACAAGGTTGGGGTAAAATGCCCAGACTGCGGCGAGGACATCATCGAAAGGCGCAGCAAGAGAGGCAGGATATTCTACGGATGCTCAGGCTATCCCAAGTGCAAGAACGTCTACTGGAACAAGCCGGTGGACAGGAAGTGCCCTGAGTGTGGAAGCCTTCTGGTCCAGAAGAAGACCAAGGGGCACGAACTGGCATGCTCAAATAGTGAGTGCGATTACAAGGAATAAAGTGTAGAATATATGTAGGTTTTTGATCGGAAGGAAGGAAGAAATGGGACAGTTTCATGCAACTACCATAGTCGCAGTCAGACGTGGCAGTGACGATATCTGCATAGGCGGCGACGGACAGGTGACCATGGGCGAGACCGCCATAATGAAAAACGGCGCAAAAAAGGTCAAGAAGATATACCGCAATTCCATAATCACCGGATTCGCCGGATCGGTAGCCGACGCCTTTTCTCTTACGGAGAAATTCGAGAGCAAGCTTGATGAGCACGGCGGGAATCTGAAAAGAGCGGCAGTGGCTCTTGCTCAGCTCTGGCGTTCCGATAAGGCCACCAGAAATCTGGAGGCTCTGATGATCGTTGCCGACAGCGAGGACATGCTGATCATATCCGGAACAGGTGAGGTCATCGAGCCGGATCAGCCTTTCATCGCCATAGGCTCCGGTGGCAACTACGCCTATGCAGCAGCCAATGCGCTGTACAACAACACGGATCTGAGCGCAGAGGAGATCGTAAGAAAATCCCTCGAGATCGCTGCATCCATCTGTGTCTACACCAACGACAATATTTCTGTCGAGAAACTATAGGAGTCGAAACATGGCAAACAAGCTGTATCAGATGACGCCCAAGGAGATAGTGGGCGAACTGGACAAATACATAATCGGTCAGGACGATGCCAAGAAGTCAGTGGCAATTGCTTTGCGTAACAGATATCGCAGGAGCCTGCTTTCCGATGAGATGAGAGAGGAGATAACTCCCAAGAACATCCTGATGATGGGACCCACGGGCTGTGGTAAGACGGAGATCGCAAGAAGGCTGGCGAAGCTGATGGATGCACCCTTCGTCAAAGTCGAGGCCACCAAGTTCACAGAGGTCGGCTATGTGGGAAGAGACGTGGACTCCATGGTCAGAGACCTGATGGAAGCGTCTATCAGGATCACCAAGCAGGCCATGCTGGAGGAAAAATACTCAGTTGCCGATGAGCTGGTCGAGGAGAGGATAATCGAAGCCATTATCCCGGGCAGAAAGGGCGCTGCCGGCGGCCAGTCCAGCCGCGGACCCTTTGATTTCCTCCTGGGTAACAGCGGATATGTCAGCCAGAAGGAGCAGTACGAGCAGCAGAAGGCCGAGGAAAGAGTCGAGGAGGAAGAGGACATTCAGCTGGCAAGAGAGCAGGTGAGGCAGCAGCTCAGAGAGGGTCTTCTTGAGGAGCAGTACATAGAGATCCAGATCACCGATACGCCCAAGACCAATCAGCTAGACATGGGCAACGAGGGCATGAGCATCGCCATCGGAAATATCTTCGGCGACATGGCCCCGAAGAAAAAGAAGAACAAGAAGGTCAAGGTCAAGGATGCCCGCAAGATCCTGAGAGAAGAAGAGGCTCAGAATCTGATCGATATGGATCAGGTGACGGACGATGCTCTCACCAATGCGGAACAGAACGGAATAATCTTCATCGATGAGATCGACAAGATAGCCTCCGGATCCGGATACAGGAGTGGAGCGGACGTTTCGAGAGAAGGAGTCCAGAGGGACATCCTGCCCATAGTCGAGGGTAGTGTGATCAACACCAAGCACGGTCCTGTGAAGACGGATCACATCCTCTTCATCGGCGCAGGCGCCTTCCATACTGCAAAGCCAACGGATCTTATCCCGGAACTCCAGGGAAGATTCCCCATAAGAGTTGAACTTGAGAACCTGGACAAGGATACCTTCGTCCAGATACTCACAAAGCCCGAAAATGCGCTGCTCAAGCAGCATAAGGCATTGTTGGAGACCGAGGGTATCGAAGTGGAATTCACCGAAGAGGCCGTTGATGAGATCGCAGAAATGGCCTTCCTCATGAACGAACAGACTGAGAATATCGGTGCCAGAAGACTCCACACCATACTGGAGAGATTGCTGGAAGATATTTCCTTTAATATTCCGGATATGGATACGGAGAAGGTGGTCATCGACAGGAAGTACGTCAAGGAGATATTCGAAGAGAAGATCCATCCGGAGGATATCGACAGGTTCATCCTGTGATGAACGGCGATCTTCGTTATGGAAAGATATAAGACCATAAAAGAAAGAGCATCGGCAGAGCAGATCATTGAACGTTCAAGGTTCATCGCTCACATCTCTCCCGCAGAGACGAGGGAGGAGGCTGATGCTTTTATTGATGAGATAAAGGCAAGCTACAGAGATGCGACTCACAACGTGCCCGCAATGGTACTTGGAGACAAACAGCAGATCCAGTGGGCCAGTGACGACGGCGAGCCACAGGGTACCTCGGGAGCCCCGATGGTCCAGCTGATAGTCTCAGAGGGACTGACCAATGTGGTGATCGTGGTGACCAGGTATTTCGGCGGTGTCAAACTCGGAACAGGCGGACTTGTCAGAGCCTATTCGTCGAGCGCCAGGCTGGCTATAGAAGAGGCTGAGATATGCCGGGTCTGTGACATGAGATCCATCAGGGTATCCGTGGATTATTCTTCCTTTGAAAAGATAAAGAGGGCTGCATGGCCGCAGATGGACGAGGATCCGAAGGCTTTTGTGATCGAGGAAACCGAGTATACCGACGTTGTATCTCTGACTTTGCTCACCCACGAAGAGAATGCAGAAGCTCTTACGGAGATGATCACAAATATGACGACGGGAAGTGCCGGTATACTGGGATCGGAAACTGTGACCAGAAAGATGGTTTCCTCATCTTGACAGAAAAGAATGCTTCTTGTATAGTAAATAAATGTGCCGTGCTGGCGTGGCTCAATGGTAGAGCAGCTGATTTGTAATCAGCAGGTTGGGGGTTCGATTCCCTTCGCCAGCTCCAGAAAAATTTGTGTTGGATATCAAATGCATTTGTGTTATAATATCCAACGCACGACAATGTCGAGGGATTCCCGAGTGGCCAAAGGGGGCGGACTGTAAATCCGTTAGCTGAGCTTTCGATGGTTCGAATCCATCTCCCTCGACCAATATAATAAGCGGAAGTGGCTCAGGGGTAGAGCATCGCCTTGCCAAGGCGAGGGTCGCGAGTTCGAATCTCGTCTTCCGCTCCAATTATTTGCGGATGTAGTTCAATGGTAGAACCTCAGCCTTCCAAGCTGATGGCGTGAGTTCGATTCTCATCATCCGCTCCAATTTTTGCGGGCTCATAGCTCAGCTGGATAGAGCAACGGCCTTCTAAGCCGTGTGTCCGGGGTTCGAATCCCTGTGGGCTCGCCAATTTTATTTAGTTAATTGAGACGATGGGGTATGGTGAAGCGGTAACACAGCGGACTTTGACTCCGTCATGCGCAGGTTCGAGCCCTGCTACCCCAGCCAATATGACCCATTAGCTCAGTTGGCAGAGCACTTGACTTTTAATCAAGGTGTCCGGAGTTCGAACCTCCGATGGGTCACCAATTACGTGGCTTGGGGATCATCATCGGACGCCGGGTCGCGCAGGGTTTTCGCCGGAGGCGAGACAGGGAAGTATTGCGCATGATGCAAAGAGGAGAGGTGTCCGAGTGGTTTAAGGAGCTGGTCTTGAAAACCAGTGACTCCGTAAGGGGCCGTGGGTTCGAATCCCACCCTCTCCGCCACAACGCAGATCGCATTGCGCAGGTCGCAAGATGGAGAAGTACTCAAGAGGCTGAAGAGGACGGTTTGCTAAATCGTTAGGGTTCGTGAGGGCCGCATGGGTTCGAATCCCATCTTCTCCGCCATTTATACAGGGGTATAGCTCAGTTGGTAGAGCAGCGGTCTCCAAAACCGCGTGCCGTGGGTTCGAATCCTACTGCCCCTGCCACATTTTTCGGGGTGTGGCGCAGTTTGGTAGCGTATCTGGTTTGGGACCAGAGGGCCGCGGGTTCAAATCCTGCCACCCCGACCATCGCTGTTGAATGCGGGCCATTAGCTCAGTTGGTCAGAGCATCCGGCTCATAACCGGCAGGTCCGGGGTTCAAGTCCCTGATGGCCCACCACAATTCAATAGGCCCAGATAGCTCAGTTGGTAGAGCAGGGGACTGAAAATCCCCGTGTCCTTGGTTCGATTCCGAGTCTGGGCACCAGAAAAACCGCAACAGATCACTGTTGCGGTTTTGCTATTTCACAATCGATCATACCTGCAGCATCCGTCCCTGCCAGGTATCCCGGTCCCGAAGTTTGCGGTTGATGTCGTTCAGCACCAGTCGCTTCCGGCGTGCCCATGATGGTGCGATCAGAGTCTGTCCCGGTGCGTCGGCATAGATGCGGTGGATGGTGATCTGTGGAGGGATGATCTCCAGTGCATCCACCGCCAGATCGGAATAATCATCTATGGTATCGAATGGGACATAGCCGGGATAGCGATCCGGCATATCCGAGTCACATACGATGTTCAGCATGTGAAGTTTGATTCCGAAGAGACGGGCATCATCACCCTGTCCGCCTGCCTGATCCGGAAGCGGTCGACATACATAGCGGACTGATTCCAGCATCATATCCCGTGACTCCCCGGGAAGACCCAGTATGAGATGGGTGACTGTCCGGATATTGCGCCGGGCCAGCTCTGCGACAGCCCGGTCATAGTCCTTTAGGGTGTAGCACAGATTCATATCCCTCATGGTCTCCTCGTGGATGGACTGGAGCCCCAGCTCGACCCAGAGGAATGTCCTGTCATTCAGCTCGCTCAACAGATCGAGGATCTCAGTGGAAAGGCAATCAGGCCTGGTCGCTATGGCAATGCCCACCACATCATCCCTGTCCGGGATCGATCCGTATATCCTGAGAAGATCCGATGGGGGAGCATAGGTATTGGTGTGGCTCTGAAAGTAGGCTATATAGCCGGCATCAGGCCACTTGGAAGACAGCAGCCTGATCTGCTCATGGATATCCCGGCTCGCATGATCTCCGGAGCCGCTGTCGGAGCAGAAGAGACAGCCGCCCTTGCCTTTGCTCCCGTCTCTGTTCGGGCATGTGAAACCGGCGTCAAGAGACAGCTTGACGATCTTCCGGCCGAACTCCTTTTTCAGCCATGATCCTATTGAATTGAATCTCAGTTCCTGTCCGTCTGAACTGTCAAAAATCACGGTCATGGATCCCTCCGTTACACATAGAGTATACCACTCATAACACTGGTAGTAGAGGGGCTTTTGATGTATAATAACTATGTATTGTTTCAATCAGAGGAAGAGGATGAAAGAAACCGGTTTCACCACAAAAAAACAGACGATGAAAACCCCGGAAACCATGAGGAGCAGATCCATCTCAGTCATGGATCCTTCGAGTATCAGAGGCCAGGAGATGGTACAGAAGCCTGCATTGCTTTTGCACAGCTGCTGCGGACCCTGCAGCACCTCTGTGATCGAACAGCTATCCGGGGAATATGCGGTGACTGTATTCTTCTACAATCCCTGCATAACCGAGGAGGACGAGTACGTCAGGAGACGGAGCGCACAGAGGGAATTCATAGAAAAATACAATGAGAAGCATCCGTCACAGGATCCCGTCGGATTCATCGAAGGCAGGTATCAGCCCATCTCCTTTCTGAGACTGGTCGAAGGATATGAGGATGCTCCTGAGGGGGGAGAGAGATGCGGGCTCTGCTTCAGGCAGCGGTTGGAGAAGACGGCAGAGACGGGCCGGCTCCATGGATTCGATTATTTCACGACCACACTGACTGTAAGCCCGCACAAGAACCAGAGGAAGATATCTGAAATAGGAAGGGAAATCGGCTCCAGGTACGGCATAAGTTTCCTGGACAGAGATTTTAAGAAAAAGGACGGATTCAAGCGATCCATAGAACTGTCGAAGGAGTATGGACTCTACAGACAGAACTACTGCGGCTGTCGATTTTCGAAGAACGCAGAAGAAGAGTAAGGAGGACACGATGGGACAACTGATAATACCTGAGGGCTACGCGCCGCAGATCGATTATATGGAGAGTCAGAGAGCCATAAAGAAGATCAAGGACTTCTTCCAGCAGGAGCTGGCATACGGGCTCAAGCTCAGGAGGGTCTCGGCCCCGCTTTTCGTAGCGCCGGAGACCGGACTCAACGATAATCTGAACGGCGTCGAGAGAACTGTCAGCTTCACCGTCAAGGACATGGATGAGAAGGAAGTGGAGATCGTCCAGTCTCTGGCCAAGTGGAAGAGGATGGCTCTCGGCAGATACGGATTCAAACCGGGCACCGGGCTCTACACGGACATGAATGCGATCAGGCGTGACGAGGAACTGGACAACCTCCATTCCATCTACGTCGACCAGTGGGACTGGGAGAAGGCCATAAATCCCGAGGATCGCACCGGGGAGTATCTCAGGGAAACGGTGGTGACTCTCTACAACGCGCTGAAGAACCTCAACGATTTCGTGAACCGTCAGTATAACGAGCTGAAGACGGACATGCCGAATGAGATATTCTTCATAACATCCCAGGAACTTGAGGACAGGTATCCGGATCTGGATCCCAAGGCCAGAGAGGATGCCATAGCAAGAGAAGAGAGAGCCGTCTTCATCGAGAAGATCGGCGGGAAGCTCAAGTCGGGCGAGAAGCACGACGGACGTGCTCCCGATTACGACGACTGGGAGCTGAATGGCGACATCATATTCTGGAACGACACCCTCCAGAGAGCCTTCGAGATATCCTCCATGGGCATAAGGGTGGATGCAAAGGCAATGGATCGCCAGCTGACCATAGCCGGAGCCGACGACAGACGGGAAATGGACTTCCACAGGATGATCCTGAATGATGAGCTGCCCTGTTCCATAGGTGGAGGAATAGGACAGAGCAGGCTCTGCATGTATTTCCTGAGAAAGGCCCACATCGGTGAGGTGCAGGCATCCGTATGGCCCGAGGATATGATCAGAGAATGTGAGGAGAACGATATATTCCTGCTGTGATCCATGAAGTACGCTGATATCATAATCGACAATAAATCAAACAGCACGGACACCCCCTTCACCTATGGATTCGATGACGGCATGGACGTGAAAGTGGGGAGCAAGGTCTATGTGCCCTTCGCCAGAAGCAGGAATCTCAGATCGGGATATGTCATCGCTCTGAGAGATGAGGTTGACGATGATCTCAAAAAAAGGATAAGGCTCATCGACAGCGTCGACGAAGAGATCGCCCTCACAGAGGAGATAATGAGGACCTGCGACTGGATGAGAAGGAGATATGTCTGCAGGTACATAGATGCAATAGAATGTTTCATTCCCGTCGGGAAGAAACCGACCAGGGCAATCAGTCCGGATCCTGCGAAAGAAGATGAGGAGGAGTCGAAGGTCAGTGAACTGACCGAAGAACAGAAGAATGCTCTCGAGCAGATAGAGGGTGCGGTGGATGATCATCGTCATGAGAGGTTCCTCATTCGGGGAGTTACGGGAAGCGGTAAGACCGAGGTATATATCAGGACCGCAAAAAAGGTCATCGAAAAAGGTCGCAGTGTCATCATCCTTGTGCCTGAGATATCCCTGACGCCTCAGATAATAAGCAGATTCAACGGAGTCTTCGGACCCGAGAGAATAGCCGTGCTCCATTCCAGACTCACAAGAGCACAGAGATACGATCAGTGGAAGAAGATACAGGAAGGACGGATCGACATAGTGATCGGAGCCCGTTCTGCTGTATTCGCACCACTTGAGGATATCGGACTCATAGTCATAGATGAGGAGCATGAGAGCACCTACAAATCTGATTTCACACCGAAGTACGATGCCATAGAAGTGGCCATAAAACGGGCGGTGGATGAGGATCATTCGGCTATTCTTGTTCTGGGAAGCGCCACGCCTTCTGTTGCCAGTTACTACAGAGGGCAGCAGGGCATATACAGGATACTGACCATGGAGAAGAGGTATAACCAGACGCCTCTTCCTGAGGTGGAGACAGTGGACATGCGTGATGAACTTCGGGAGGGCAACAGCTCTATCCTGAGCCGCAGACTGGTCGAAGAGATGGGCGGGAGTCTGGAAGAAGGCAGACAGGTGTTGCTCTTCCTGAACAGAAGAGGATACTCCACCTTCATATCCTGCAGAGAGTGTGGATACGTGGCCAGCTGCCCCATATGCGGGCTCTCCATGACATATCACAGTACAAAGGGCCGGCTGTCATGCCACTACTGCGGACACGAGGAGCCTTTGCCAAAGGTCTGCCCCGAGTGTGGCAGCAGATACATAAGGCATTTCGGAAGCGGTACGGAGAAAGTCGAGGAGGAGATATCCCGATTCTTTCCGGACAGGGTGATCGACAGGATAGACCTGGATTCCATACAGAAAAGAGGCGAACTGAACCGCAGACTCAAGCAGTTCGAAAAGGGAAAGACCGACATACTGGTAGGTACCCAGATAATCGCCAAGGGGCTGGACTTCAGAAACATCGGTCTGGTGGGAGTGATCTCGGCAGATGTGTCGCTGAACATCCCGGACTACAGATCTTCGGAGAGGACCTTCCAGCTCATAACTCAGGCTGCAGGAAGGTCCGGACGTGGAAGGGAAGTGGGCCGGGTGGTGATACAGACCTATAATCCGGATCACTATGCCATAAGACTTGCGGCGGATCAGGATTACGAGGGATTCTACCGTCAGGAAGTGGCTTTCAGAGAGCTGATGAGATATCCACCTTTCAGCGATATGATCCAGGTGCTGTTCACATCCAAGGATCCGGAGATCTCCGAGAGGGGAGCCTGTCGCTGGTACGATGAGATACGGAGACAGATACCCGCCAATGAGCGAAAGGACGTGTTCAATCCTCAGGAGGCCTATATGAGCAGGGTGAGAGATGTGTACAGATACTCGCTGGTAATAAGGAGCGGCCCGGGCCAAAGGCAACGGTATGCTCAGATCATGCGGGGACTTAAGGAACAGGATGCAAAAGCCAGAGCACCCTGGGTGAGCGTGGTGGACATCAATCCATATAGCTTTGCCTGATAGCGGGCAGAAACACAGAATAGAACAGTATACAGGAAAGGAACAGAACAGAAATGGCACTTAGAAACATCGTCACAGAAGGAGACCCGATCCTCCGTAAGACGTGCAGAGAAGTGGACGAGGTGACGGACAGGATAAGGATGATAATGGACGACATGGTGGAGACCATGAGGGATGCTCAGGGCGTTGGCCTTGCAGCACCTCAGGTGGGTATCATGAGGAGAATGTTCGTCGCAGAGCCTGAAGAGGGTGAAGTCTATTACTTCGTCAACCCGCAGATCATCAGTGAAGAGGGGGAAGAAGAAGGAGACGAGGCCTGTCTTTCGGTCCCGGAAATGGGAGGCAGGGTAGTGCGCCCCTCCAGGATAGTCATAAGAGGACTGGATAGAGACGGCAATGAGCAGGAGCACACCTTCGAAGGGTTCAATGCCAGGGTGATGTGCCACGAAAACGATCACCTCAACGGCATTCTATATTCGGATATAGCCGAGGAGATGTACAGGGCTGAGGAGATGCAGGAGAAGGAAGAGGAGGATCAGCAGTGAGGATAGTCTACATGGGGACTCCCGATTTCGCAGTGCCTGCTCTTGAGAGGCTTTCATCCGAGGGCCATGAAGTGGCTGCAGTCGTCACCAGAGCCGACGCCCGCAGAAACAGAGGCAAGAAGATAGTCTTCTCTCCGGTGAAGGCAAAGGCGGTGGAAATGGGAATACCGGTCCTGCAGCCCGAGAAGGTCAGGGGAAACGATGAGTTCATAGAGGAACTGACAGCACTTGCACCCGACGTCATCGTCGTGGCCGCATACGGGATGATCCTTCCGAAGGAAGTACTGGATATGCCGAAATACGGCTGTATCAACATACACGGGTCCCTTCTCCCCAGATTCAGAGGAGCTGCACCGATACAGGCGGCCATCCTTTCGGGAGATAAGGAGACGGGCATCACAATAATGCAGATGGATGAGGGTCTGGATAGGGGGGATATGCTCCTGAAAAGAAGCACTCCGATAGACGATAAGACCTGCGGGATGCTCCACGACGAGCTTGCCCTCATGGGAGCCGATATGATAGCCGAAACGCTGGAAAATATTGACAATATTCGTCCGGAAAAACAGAGTGAGGAAGAGGCGACATATGCCCCGATGATAAGCAAGGAGGACGGCCGTGCCGACTTCACTCAGAGGCCCGATGTAATGGAGAGGAGGATCCGTGCTTTTGACCCCTGGCCCGGGGTGTTCACCTCCATGGATGAGACCATGATGAAACTGTGGCGGGCGGAGGTAGCAGAAGGCAGTTGCGCCGAGGCTCCCGGCACAGTGATCGCAGCCGGCGACGAGGGTATAGACATATCCTGCGGAGGCGGGATCCTGAGGATAAAAGAACTGCAGATGGCAGGCCGCAAAAGGGTCTCTGCAGCGGAATATTTAAGGGGCAAAACCATTGAAAGGGGAAGGATTTTAGGATAAAATAATTCGGAAGAGGTAAAGTTATGTTTTATGGAATGGATCCAACGATAATACTGCTTATCCCGGCTATTTTGTTTACCGTATTTGCCCAGGGAAAAGTCAAAAATGCCTATGCCAGATATTCACGTATCCCGACCAGAAGAGGGATGACGGGAGGCGAGGTCGCAAGACGCATCCTGGACAGCAACGGCATGAGCCATGTGCCCATAGAGATCATCCCGGGACAGCTCACGGACAACTACGATCCCACCAAGGATGTCATGCATCTTTCCGAGGAGGTCTGCAACGGCAATTCCATCGCCTCCGTAAGTATTGCAGCCCATGAATCGGGACATGCCATACAGGATGCCAGGGAGTACAGCTTCCTTAAGCTCAGGGTCGGACTGGTGCCGGCAGTCAACATGGTGTCGGTCGCTTCATGGCCTCTGATCATTATCGGCATAATGCTGGTGGCCGCAGGAAGCTCAGATACAGCAGGGATCGGCAACATGCTTCTGAATCTGGGCATCATTGCCTTCTGTGTAGTCGTACTGTTCCACACGATCACACTGCCTGTGGAATTCAATGCCAGCAGCAGAGCGCTGAAACAGCTCCAGACCATAGGTGCTGTGGATGGCGACGAACTGCGAGGCGCCAAAAAAGTCCTTTCTGCCGCAGCCATGACCTACGTAGCGGCTCTTGCGGTATCAGTAATGAACCTTATTCGCATTTTAATGATAAGAGGGAGTAACAACTGATGGATATCAACAGGAAGACAGCCTACAACACACTCATGGATGTAGAGTCCAAAAAGGCCTACTCCAATCTTGCGCTGAATCATCAGATCAGGATGAGCAAACCATCGAACCCGTCCTTTGTCAGGGAACTGGTTTACGGGGTCCTGGAGCGCAAACTGACTCTGGACTACTATCTGGATCAGCTGGTGGACCAGGGTATAGACAGCCTGAGGAATCAGGAACTGACCATACTCAGAATGGGAGTCTATCAGATCGGATACATGGAGTCCGTACCTGAGTATGCCGCTGTAAACGAGAGCGTAGCCCTTGCCAAGAAATACTGCAGGGGCAAGGCAGGTCTCATAAACGGAGTGCTCAGAGAATATCTCAACAGGAGGATACGCATGACTCTGCCCGAAAGGGATGAGGATGAGATCAGGTATCTGTCCGTCAAATATTCCTATGCTCCCTGGATAATCGAGAAGTGGCTCGAGTTCTACAAGATGGACTTCGTCGAGAAGCTCATGGAGGCGGGAAACCAGAAACCTCCAATGACCGTGCGCTATAACTGGCTCAAGATCGTCAAGGGGGATCTGGTCAAGCAGCTGGAGGAAAGAGGCTATGAAGTGGAAGATGGAAAAATCTGTAAGAATTCCCTCAACATCAAGGGCCCCGGCCTTCTGGATACGGAGTTCTACAGGATGGGACTCTTCACTCCTCAGGATGAGAGCTCTACACTGGTGGCCGAGAAACTGGATCCCAAGCATGGAGATCTGGTCATCGACGTATGTGCGGCCCCCGGCGGCAAGGCCACAGCCATAGCAGAGAGAATGAACAACACGGGCAAGATCATAGCAGCCGACATATACCGCAGACGTCTCGATCAGGTGGACAAGGAAGCCAGAAGACTTGGCATAGTCAACATCGAGACCACGGCCTGGGATGCGACCAGGGTGGATTCCTCTCTGGTGGAAAAGGCCGACAGGGTCCTGGTCGACGTGCCCTGTTCAGGTCTGGGCGTCATCAGGAGAAAGCCTGAGATCAAATACAAAGAGAAGACCAGGGAAATGGATCATCTCCCGGAAAAACAGCTGGCCATACTTTCGGCCGCATCCGAATATGTGAAACCCTTCGGGACGCTGGTGTACAGCACATGTACCATCAACCCTGAGGAAAACGAGAAAGTTGTCAATGCATTCCTGAAGAAGTACACCTGGTTCAAGAAGGAGGAGCGTACACTGCTGCTTCCAAGCGTGAACGGGACCGATGGATTCTTCATATGTGTGATGAAGAGGACAGGGGTCCTCGATTAGAGCAGAAAGGGCAGACTGATAAATGATACAGATTGGTTTCAAAAGCAACAGAGGCGTTGTTCGGGAAAACAACGAAGATGCCTGCTTCGTCATACCGGGCAACGATGTCTACGTTGTAGCAGACGGAGTAGGCGGCAACAACTCAGGCGAGGTAGCCAGCAGAACTGCGGTGGAGCAGATAGCGGGCTTCGTCAATTCAGGCGACATCAGAAGATGCGATACGCCGGAAGAGATCTTCTCATTCATGGGAGATGCTGTGGGAGCAGCCAACTCAGCCATATACGAAATGGGAAAGGACACGACCCGCTATCAGGGCATGGCCACCACAGTCGTAATGGCATACATATACAAGGGCGAAGGATATATCGCCAACATAGGTGACAGCAGGGCATACATATACCGGGATGGTGAGATGTCCCGCATAACCAAGGATCACACCTATGTAAACGAACTTATCGACAAGGGAGTCATTACTGAGGATGAGGCGGAATCTCACCGCCAGAAGAACGTGATCACCAAGGCGCTTGGTGCAGAACCATCCATTTCACCGGATTACTACAAATTACCGCTCCACAGCGGCGATGTTCTGATGCTGTGTACCGACGGCCTCTATGGAGAAGTCGGGGAGAAGCGCATACTCGAGGTCCTGGGAAGCGGCAAGAGTATGAACGACACATGCAGCGAACTGGTGGATATGGCTATCGAGTCCGGCGGAAGGGACAATATCACGGTAGTCTGTATCAGGATTTAGCTTAGGGAGGCGGAAATGAGCAAAGTACTGGCTGGCAGATATGAATTGCTGGAGCGGATCGGCGAAGGAGGAATGTCCGTAGTCTACAAGGCTAAGGACAAACTTCTGAACCGTTTCGTGGCGATAAAAATACTCAAGCCTGAATTCATAAACGATCATAAATTCATCGACAGTTTCCGCAGGGAGTCACAGGCTGCTGCGAGCATGTCACATCCGAATATCGTCAATATCTACGACGTGGGCAAGGAAGGGAATATCCACTACATCGTAATGGAACTGGTCGAGGGAAGGGCTCTCTCGGACTACATCAAGGATGAAGGACCCATGGCCTACACCAAGGTGATCGCTATCTCGAAGCAGATCGCTGCGGCTCTTGCCTTTGCGCACAAGAACCATATCATCCACAGGGACGTCAAACCCCATAACGTGATGATGACACCCAACGGTACGGCCAAGATCACCGACTTCGGCATAGCCAAGGCGGTAAATGCCGCGACCATAGTGGACAATACCGACGGGATCATCGGATCCGTCCATTACTTCTCGCCGGAGCAGGCCAGAGGAGGTTATGTGGATGAAAAATCCGATATCTACTCCCTGGGTATCGTAATGTATGAGATGCTCACCGGCAATGTTCCCTTCGATGGCGACAATCCGGTCAATATAGCTCTCATGCACATCAACGGTGAGATGACCAAGCCGTCCCAGCTGGTCGATGGAGTGCCGCCGGCACTGGAGCACATCATCCTCAAGTGTACGGACAAATATCCGGTCAACAGATATGCCTCAGCCGATGAACTCATCGAGGCGCTGAACAATCTGGAGTTCGTAGGAAGCGTAGTGGGCGATTCCATGCTTATGGGCGCCGAAAGCGACCAGCAGCCGATCTACGATGAACCCATGGCCGAGACCGGATACGACGACGGCTATTACGAGGATGAAATAGACGACGAGATCTACGATACCAGGAAGAAAAAAGAGAAGAGCAAAAAGAAGCCCATCGTTATTATCGCCTGCATAGTTGCGGCGCTGGTGGCCGGACTTGCCGTATGCTTCGCTCTTGGACTCTTCGGAGGTAAGGAGATACAGGCTCCCGATTTCACCGGACTTACTGTGGAGGAAGCCAAGGACAAGGCTGAAGAATTCGACCTTAAGATAAAAGAGGGAAGACCTGTGGTCGATGAGGAGGTCAAGGCCGGACTCATCGTAAGTCAGAGCCCAAAGCCCGGTGCCACGGTCAAGACCAAGGGGACAGTTACAGTATACGTCAGCGCAGGACCAGGTGACGGAACAGTTCCCGATGTGGTTGGACTCACGGAGGAAGCCGCAAGACAGGCAATAGAGGATGCGGGCTTCAAAGCCAACGTCACCTCTCAGGCAAGCGAGGAGGAGACCGGCAAGATCATAGACCAGGATCCTAAGGCCGGAGAGGAAGTAGAGAAGGGATCCACCATCAATCTGGTGGCCAGCGACGGATCTCTGGCCATGGTGAACATGCCATACGTCGTGGGCAAGTCCCTGGACGATGCCAAGGATTCGCTGAAGAAGGCAAAACTCAAGACCGGCAAGGTCACTTACGAGTTCAGCGACACCTACTCGGAGGGAGAGGTCATGTGGCAGCAGTATGAGGCCGGTCAGAGGCTGGACAAGAACACGTCGGTCAAACTGACCGTAAGCAAGGGACCACAGCCTACCACCACTCAGGCGCCGACTCCGACCATGCCGACTGACGTGCCGGATGACGACGACTGATGAGGGGACAGATCGTAAAAGGGATCGCCGGGTTTTATTTCGTAAAATCCGGCGAAACAATATACAGATGCAAGGCGAGGGGCCTGTTCAAGAAACACGGAATGAAGCCGGCGGTGGGCGACAGTGTCATGTTCAACGAACCCGTTGGAGAGGATGAAGGTCTGATCACTGAGATACTCCCGCGAAAGAACAGCTTCATAAGACCCCCTCTGTCCAATGTGGATCGGATGGTGGTAGTGACCGCAGCTGCAAGGCCTGACCCGGTACTGCAGGTAATAGACAAACTCCTGCTCACGGCAGAACAGGCCGGGACCGACCCGGTGATATGCATAAACAAGTGCGATCTGGCTACCGGGCCGGAAGGGGATGAGAAGGTCAGTGCCACCATCGAAGAACTGAAGAAGATATACGCAGGCATCTATCCTGTAGTGTGTACATCCAAAGAAGACGATGAGAGTCTTGAAGAACTGAAGGATCTGATGCGGGGCAGGACCACAGCCCTGGCGGGACCGTCGGGCACAGGCAAGTCCACAATACTCAACAGGCTCCTCGAAGGGGAGCACATGGAGACGGGAAGGATAAGCGACAAGTCCCTCAGAGGAAGACACACCACAAGACATGTGGAACTCTTTTCTCTGGACGAAGAGGGCAGCGGCATATTCGACACTCCGGGATTCACATCCTTCGATCTGCCTCGAATAGAGGCTGCGGACATAGGCAGGTGTTTCCCCGAGATAGAAGAACTGGCGCCGGGATGCAGATACGACGACTGCATGCACATGGCAGAACCGGACTGCGCCGTGAAGGAAGCCCTGGATGAGGGGCGGATACACAGAAGCAGATACGATTCCTACTGTGCCTTTGTGAAGGAGGCTCAGTCACAGAAACAGTACTGAGGAGAAGACTGATGAAACAACTGGCACCATCCATATTATCGGCAGATTTTTCAAGGCTGGAGCAGGACGTAAGGAGCATAGAAAAGGGCGGAGCCCATCTAATCCACGTGGATGTGATGGACGGACATTTCGTCCCCAATATATCCTTCGGAGCTGCCGTCATGAAAAGCCTGTCGGGAAAGACTGCATTGCCTTTTGACGTACACCTCATGATAGAGGATCCGGACAAATATCTGGAGGACTTCATGACGGATACGACCAGCTTCATAACCGTACACCAGGAGGCCTGTGTCCATCTGCACAGGACCATAGAGCACATCAAATCTCTTGGAACGGGCGCGGGAGTATCCATAAATCCGGCTACGCCCCTCTATGTACTTGAGGACATACTGACACAGGTGGATATGGTCCTGATAATGACGGTCAATCCCGGTTTCGGCGGACAGAAACTCATCCCTCAGGCGGTGGATAAAATCAGGATACTCGACGAGATCAGAAGAGACCGCGGACTGGACTTTCTCATAGAGGTGGACGGAGGAGTCACTCTGGACAACGTGGAGGAAGTGGCCGATGCCGGTACCGACATATTAGTGGCGGGATCAGCCGTGTTCAAGGCAGAGGATATAGAGAAGACCGTCAGCGAATTCTGCAAAAAACTGGAGAGAAAATAATGAGAGTAATACTTGATGGAATGGGTGGAGATCTGGCACCTGCCGAGATGGTCAAGGGCGCTGTCCAGGCGGCTGAGCTCATAGACGATGAGATCGTGATCGTCGGAGAGAAAAAGCAGATCGAAAAGGAACTGAAGAAGAACAGATACAAAGGCGACAATATAACCATCGCACCTGCATCTGAAGTCATAACCATGCACGACAGTCCGGTGAAGGCCATCCGGCAGAAGAAGGATTCCTCTCTTGTCAGAGGGCTGAACATGCTGAAGGATGGAGAAGGCGATCTCTTCGTTTCGGCAGGAAACACCGGGGCTCTCATCGTGGGAGCGAGACTGATACTCGGCAGGATAAGGGGCGTCGACAGACCGGCCCTTGCCAGCGTCTATCCTGACATGAAGACAATGGAGCCATGCCTCCTGGTGGATGCGGGAGCCAGCGCCGAGTCAAAGGCTCAGAACCTGCTGGAATACGGCCTCATGGGAAGCATATTCATGGAGAAGGCCTGGGGAAGGGAGAACCCGAGAGTGGGACTTGTGAACCTGGGAGCCGAAGAATCCAAGGGGACCAGCGTGACAAAGGATGCCTATCAGAGGCTCAAGGCATCCCACCTCAACTTCATAGGAAACGTCGAGGGCAGAGACGTTCCCAAAGGCGTATGCGACGTTATAGTATGTGACGGCTTCGTGGGCAATGTCATCCTGAAACTTACGGAGGGTGCTGCCCTGTCTATATTCAGCCTGGTAAAACAGGCGATCACCGAGAACCTGAAGACCAAGATCGGCGGAGCGCTGATCCGGGGACAGCTGATGAAGATGAAGGAATCCTTCGACTACGAGGAGTACGGTGGTGCGCCTGTGCTGGGAGTCGATGGACCGGTGATGAAGATGCACGGGTCCTCCACGGCTACGGCGGTGAAAAACGCCATAATCCGCGGGATCCCCTATGCCAGAGAGAACGTTGTTGACATCATCCGAAACGAGATGCTCGATATAGAAGTGGTCGAAGAGGATTACGAATGATGGACGACCTTGAGGTACTTGAGAAGAATCTGGGATACAGTTTCAGGGATCGGGATCTCTTCCTCACCGCTCTGACCCACAGTTCCTATGCCAAGGAACTTGTAGACGGGACAGCATATAACGAGAGACTGGAGTTTCTTGGAGATGCCTTTTTTGATGCAGTGGTAGGAGAGGAGTTTTTTCGCAGGTTCACTGACAGGAAGGAAGGATTTCTCTCCAGGATGAGGGCCCAGGTGGTATGTGAAAATTCCCTGGCCCGGCGTGCAAAAGCCATCGACCTTGGGAACTATCTCAGGCTTGGCCGCGGAGAGGAAAAGACGGGAGGACGAAGCAGACCGTCGATCCTGGCCGACGCCATGGAGGCGATAATAGGAGCCATATACCTGGACGGCGGCTTCGATGAAGTCAGAAGAGTGGTCCTCGATATCTTTGGAGAGGAGATCGACAGTGCATCGAGAGGAGAACTCCACAACGAAGACCATAAGACAAAGCTCCAGGAACTTCTTCAGGCAAGGGGTATAAGGGACATAAGATACGAGTCCATCGATGAGAGCGGACCGGATCACGACAAGATATTTACCGCAGGGCTTTATGTGAACGGAGAACTTTGCTCCGAAGGAAGGGGCAAGAGCAAGAAGGAAGCACAACAGCAGGCGGCAGGAAAACTACTTGAAAGGGAAGCAGAAAATGCGCTTTAAGAAAATCGAAATGCACGGGTTCAAATCATTTGCAGAGCCTGTAACGATAGAATTCAACGAGGGCCTCACAGGTATCGTAGGACCGAACGGATCGGGAAAGAGCAATATCAGTGATGCCATCCGGTGGGTCCTGGGTGAACAGAGCACCAAGATGATGAGAGCAGGAAAGATGGAGGAGGTCATCTTCGCCGGAACTTCCAGCAGAAAATCGAGGGGCATGGCTGAGGTCACCCTGGTCATCGACAACAGCGACGGAAGTCTTCCCATAGACTATCACGAGGTAGCCATAACAAGGAGGATGTTCCGCTCAGGTGAGAGCGAATACCATATAAACGGGAACCAGTGCAGACTCATGGATATCCGCAATCTTATCGTGGACACCGGTATAGGTGTGGACGGATATTCCCTCATAGGTCAGGGAAAGATCGCGGACATCATCAGCAGCAAGACCGAGGATAGAAGAGAGATCTTCGAAGAGGCCGCCGGCATAGTCGCATACAGGACGAGAAAGGCTCAGGCCGAGAGGAAGCTGGCTTCGACCACGACCAATATGGATCGTGTAAGAGACATCATCGGTGAGATCGAAGGAAGGATAGACGGTCTCAGAGAGGAGAGCATCAAGGCAAGGGAATACCTGAAGCTGAGAGACAGGCATAAGGAACTGGAGATCAACATCATCCTCAAGAACGTCGACAAGCTGGAGCTCAACAATGAGTACGCCAAGGACGATCTTGCCGAACTGGACCTTGCCCTCGACAACCTGAAGCAGGAGCGGAGTCAGATCGAGGAAAAACTGGCTGAACTGGCCAGGAAGAAGGAGACCCTCGACACGGTAGAGACCGAAGCCAGGGGCAGGCATCTTACTGCCATCGATTCGCTTAATACCATCAAGAGCAAGGTGGAAGTCGATACGGAGAGACTTTCTGCCATCGAAGAAAACATGGTCCGCCTCGATGAGGAGATCAGGCTTCTTGAAGAAAAGAAGGAGAGAGAAAAGGCCAACAGAGCCAGTGTCGAAGAGAACAGGAAGAAGCTCGAAGAGGAAGAAAAGCAGGCTCAGGAGGTGCTCCAGGACAAGATCGGTCTCTATGATGAGGCAATGAAGGAACTGGCCTCACTTTCTGAACAGTTAGACGCCTACAAGAATCAGATGTTCGAACTGTCATCTGAGATCAACCGTGCAAGATCTGAGATAGGAAGCCTCAAAGTCCTGAGAGAGACGCTGGACAAGCGGAGGACGTCCCTGATAGAAGAGAAGTCCAGCGGCGAAGATACAGGCCAGCAGAGCAGAGAGAAACTCAATTCCATAAGGGATGCTCTGGAGGAGACGAAGAAGAAGGTCGAAGATGAAAAGTCCCGTCTCGACAGTCTGAACGTCACCATACAGCAGCTCAGACAGGAGGAGAAACAGCTTTCCGTCGACAGTGAGAACATCAGGATAAACCTGGGTCAGCTCTCTGCACGCAAGAGGACCATCGAGGAGATGGAACACAATTACGAGGGCTATAACAACGCTGTAAGATACGTCATGAAATCGGAACTCAAAGGCATCCGCGGGGTAGTGGCGGATCTGATCCGTGTGCCCAGGGAATATGAGACTGCCGTCGAGACAGCTCTAGGTCCCACCATACAGCATATAGTCTGCGACGATGATGACAGCGCCAAGAAGGCGGTCAGAGCTCTCAGGGAGAACAAGGCCGGCAGGATGACCTTCCTGCCCCTTTCATCCATAAGGCCTGACAGAAGCAGAGACGAGAGCCTGAAGGATGAACCGGGCTTCATTGGCTTTGGACCGGACTGTGTCGAAGCGGACAGCGAATACTCGGATATAGCCGACTACATACTGGCCAAGGTGGTCATCGCCGACAATATGGATCACGCTGTGAGCATTTCAAAGAAGAGCAAAGGCGTTCGCGTGGTCACTCTGGACGGAGAGATAATAAACTCGGCTGGAGCAATAACCGGCGGTCGCAACAAGCATAAGACGGCCGACATCCTTCAGAGGAAGTCGGAGATCCAGGAACTCCAGAAGACCATCGCCGATCTGACGAAGAATCAGGAAGAAAAGAGCAGGGCTCTCGAGGAGTGCACCGCCAGGATCGGCAAACTGAGTGAAGAGAGCAGCAGCCTTGAAGGAAGCCTGAGGGCAGACGAGCAGGCTCTGATCATACAGGAAAACGATATCAGGATGGCGGAGAACACCTTAAGCGATATCCAGTCCAGTGAGGAACGGCTCAACAGAGAGCTGGAGAGCATCGCAGAGGAAGGCAGGCGCTCTGAGGATATGATCGGCGAGCTTACCGCATCCATTGAGACGAATGAGAAGACCATGAAGGAAGCTGAGGAGAAGAGCGAGGAGATCATGAAGATCCACGAATCCAAACAGGCTGACTTCGATCACATCAACGAGGAGATCACCAAGGCCAGGATAGCTGTGACCTCATGCGAGGAGAGACGATCCCACTTCGAGTACGTCGCTTCAGAAGCCCTGAGGACCATAGAGGAACTGGAGAATGACCTGGTGATCAGGGCACGGCAGAAGACCGACCTGGAGGAGGAGAAGAAGCAGATCACATCCGGTCATGTGGATATGGATTCCATGATCCATGAGAAGGAAGAGGATCTGCAGAGGATACAGGATTATCTCGATGAAGTCACCGTCGAGAAGAGACAGATGGACGAAGAGATGACATCCATGGCCGGCGAGAAGGAGGAGCTCTCAGGCAGGAACGAGGAACTCCAGAACCGCAAATACGAGGCGGAGATCAGGAAGGCCAAGAATGAGACTCAGCTTGAGAACCTGAAGGAAAAGCTCTGGGAAGACTTCGAGGTATCCTATGTACAGGCCATGGAATTCAAGTCCGAGGATTTCGTCATGTCATCTGCGGTCAAGGAAAACCGTCAGATCAAGAACCGTATGAAGGAGATGGGCGAGGTCAACATCGGCGCCATCGAAGAATACGATACGGTCAAGGAGCGCTACGACTTCCTGACGGCACAGGAGGCTGATATACAGGAAGCCATGGATTCCTTAAACAGCATCATAAAGCAGATGGACAAGACCATAAAGGAACGGTTCAGGTCCAGCTTCGATCAGATAGTGGTCAACTTCGAAGAGATCTTTACCGATCTGTTCGGAGGCGGTCATGCGGAACTGAGACTATCCGATGAGAGCGATCCTCTCGCTTCGGAGATCGATATAGTCGCGCAGCCTCCGGGCAAGAAACTTCAGAATATAAATCTCCTCTCCGGTGGAGAGAAGACGCTGACGGCCATCGCGCTCATGTTCGCTGTGCTCAAGGCCAAGCCGACTCCATTCTGCATACTGGATGAGGTTGAGGCGGCGCTGGATGATGCCAACATAGACAGATTCATCCATGCTCTGAGAAAGTTCGAGGACATCCAGTTCACCCTGGTCACCCACCAGAAGGCGACTATGGAACATGCGGATGTGCTCTACGGTGTGACCATGCCCGAAAAGGGCATATCGAAGGTCCTTTCTCTGGATATGGCCGAGGGCTTCGACCCTGAAGAAGTGGGAGTCAAATAGGAACGGGAGATAATATGCTGCAGGATCAGAAAAAGGGAATGTTCGGTAAACTCTCACAGCGGATAAGCGATGCGCTGATGCTGAGGACCAGTATAGACGAGGATTTCTTCGAGGAACTGGAGGAGATCCTGATAACTTCGGATATAGGTATGGAGACGACCATGAAGATCGTCGATACTCTAAGGTTCGAAGTCCAGTCTAACAACATGACCAAACCATCGGTCATCAAAATCCGTCTGGGCAAGATAATCGCCGATCTTATCGATAAGAAGGAGAGACAGGAACTGTGTGGGGAAGTGCCCCTCATCATCCTTATGATAGGGATCAACGGCGGCGGCAAGACGACTTCAATAGGCAAGCTGGCCAACCGTCTCAAGAAGGAGGGCAAAACCGTTATGCTGGCTGCGGCTGACACTTTCAGAGCGGCTGCAGGCGAGCAGCTTGAGATATGGGGAGATCGAGTGGGCGTCAATGTGATCCGTCACGCAGAGGGTGCCGATCCTTCGGCGGTGATCTACGATGCTATCCAGTCAGCAAAGGCAAAGAATATAGACGTTCTCATCTGCGATACGGCAGGAAGGCTTCAGAACAAGAAGAACCTCATGGATGAACTGGCCAAGATGAACAAGGTCATAGGCAGGGAATTCCCTGAGGCAGCAAGAGAAAACCTGCTTGTCCTGGATGCAACAACAGGAAAAAATGCCGTTTCCCAGGTCGAGGAGTTCGGTAACGCCGCAGGGATCACCGGCATCGTGCTGACCAAGCTGGACGGCACGGCCAAGGGCGGCATCGCCATAACCATAGCCGACGAATACGATATGCCGGTAAAGTTCATAGGTGTAGGAGAAGGGATCGATGATCTGAAACCATTCGATCCTTCGGAATTTGCAGAAGGGATCTTCGATGAGTAAACCTCTCGTTGCGGTGGTCGGAAGACCCAATGTGGGCAAATCCACATTTTTCAACAAAATAGTGGGCCGCAGAGTATCCATCGTAGAGGACACTCCGGGAGTCACCCGGGACAGGATATATGCTGAAGCGGAGTGGTCCGGAGTGAGTTTTGCGTTGATCGATACGGGAGGCATCGAGCCGGACAGCGACGATGTGATCCTCTCTCAGATGAGGGAGCAGGCGCAGGTGGCAATGGACATGGCCGACGTGATCCTCTTCATGGTCGACGGCAGAGAAGGTCTGACCGCATCGGATCGTGAAGTTGCCATGATGCTGAGAAAGACGGGGACAGACGTGGTCCTGGCTGTAAACAAAGTGGACACAAAGGATCTTCCCGAGGACTTCTATGACTTTTATGAACTGGGCCTGGGAGAGCCCATACCCATTTCCGCAGCAAACATGCTCAATCTTGGAGATCTGCTGGATCGGTTGATAGAGAACTTCCCCGAGGGAGCCGGGACGGAAGAGGAAGAGGTGATAAGGATCGCCATGATCGGCAAGCCCAACGTGGGCAAATCATCTCTGATCAACAGGCTCCTTGGCGAGAACAGAGTCATAGTTTCGCCAATAGCCGGAACTACGAGAGATTCCATAGATACTCCTTTCACATACGATGGAGAGGAGTATCTTCTCATAGATACGGCCGGTATCAGAAGGAAGAGCAAGGTCAATGAGAACATAGAAAAATTCAGCGTACTCAGGGCTGTGGCCGCAATAGAGCGCTGCGACGTGTGCCTGCTGATGGTAGATGGTCGCGAGGGGATCACCGAACAGGATAAGAAGATTGCAGGTATCGCTCACGAGGCAGGCAAGGGCATAGTCATAGCCGTAAACAAATGGGACATAGTGACGAAGGAGACCAACACCATGTCTCAGATGAAGAAGGAGATCGGAAGAGAACTTGCATTCATGTCATATGCGCCTGTCATATTCATATCGGCCCTCACAGGCCAGAGGATAGAACAGGTCATGGAGATGTCGAAATATGTGGCCGAAAACCGTGCTATGCGCGTGCCTACAGGTCAGCTCAATACGGTGATAACCGATGCCACGATGATGAAGCAGCCTCCGGCCGATAAGGGCAAGAGGCTCAAGATATACTACGTCGCTCAGGTGGGAGTCAAGCCACCACTGTTCTCATTCAAGATAAACTCAAGGCCGCTGATGCATTTCTCCTATTCAAGATATCTGGAGAACAAGATCAGAGAGGCTTTCGGGTTCGAAGGTACATCTCTGAAGTTCGTATTCAGAGAGAAAGGCGAGAAGGAAGATGTTTGAGTACCTGCCATTTATGGTCGGAGCCTATCTGATAGCATATTTCATAGGCTGCATATCCCCCTCGACGATCCTTGCGAAGGCACAGGGCATCGATATCAAAAAGGAGGGGAGCGGCAATGCGGGAACCACCAACGCCTTAAGGGTGATGGGCAAGAAGGCGGCGGTCATAACCCTGATCATAGATGTTGCCAAGGGAGCTGCCGCCGTAGGGATAGGATGGCTCATGGCCGGCGAGATGGGTGCTATGGGCTGCGTCCTATGCGTCATGCTCGGCCACATATGGCCCATCGTTTACAGATTCAAAGGCGGCAAGGGAATAGCCACATCATTCGGAGCTCTTCTGGCTCTGGATCCGGTCATCGCGCTGATCGAACTGGCTATAGTGGCACTTGCCACACTTATGAGCAAGAGAATGTCTGTGGGATCCATAGCAGGGCTCATCCTGCTTCCGGCAGTTGCCTTTTTCAGGATGCCGCAGTTCATATGGGTATCGGTCATAATGGCTGTGATCATGTTGATAAAGCACAGGGCGAACATCGTCAGACTGATACACGGTGAAGAGCCCATACTCAGTATATTCGACAAAAAAGCAAAGCAGGAGGAAGACTGATGAAGAGAATCGGAATAATCGGAGCGGGAAGCTGGGGAACGGCTCTGGCCACTGTAGTGGCGGGCAAAGGCAACGAAGTGAGGATATTCGACGTAGATGAGGCCCATCTTAAGAGGATGGAGGAGAACAGAGAGAACGTAGATTATCTTCCCGGAGTGAAACTTTCCGACAATATTACCATGGCATACACCTCCGAAGATGCGGTAAAGGAGGCTGACGTGGTGCTCTTCTCGGCACCGGCCCAGCACTTCAGAAGCGCTCTGGAGGCTGCATTGCCTTTTATCCCCGAGGATGCTCTGATCATAAACGTCGCAAAGGGAATCGAGCAGAAAACTCATCTGAGACTGTCCCAGATAGCCGGGGACATGATCGATCTCAAGAGATATGTGGTCCTGTCAGGGCCTTCTCACGCAGAAGAGGTGGGAAAGGCAATGCCGACCACTGTAGCCGTAGCTTCCGTAGATCTAAAGTCTGCAGAGGAGATCCAGGATCTCTTCATGACGGACAGATTCAGGGTATATACAACTGAAGACGTGATCGGTGTAGAACTGGGTGGAGCCCTCAAAAACGTCATCGCTCTCGGTGCCGGCATCTCCGACGGAATGGGATTCGGAGACAACGCAAAAGCCGCACTCATGACGAGGGGACTGGCCGAGATAACCAGGCTGGGAGTGAAACAGGGGGCAAAGCCGGAGACCTTCGCAGGTCTTACAGGAGTTGGAGATCTCATCGTGACCTGTACCAGCATGCATTCCAGGAACAGAAGATGCGGCATCATGATGGGAGAGGGCAAGGACCCCGAGACTGCCGTTGCCGAAGTTGGAATGGTAGTGGAAGGCATGTTCACCGCTGAAGCGGCATATGAGCTTTCGAGGATCGCAGGAGTCGAGATGCCTATCGCAGAGGTCATCTACAGGATAACCAAGGGAGATCTGAAGGCAGGCGAAGCTATAGAACTCCTGATGGGAAGAGAAAGAAAACACGAACAGGAATAAAAGTGGGAAAACTGGAGGGCAAACAGTATCACATAATAACCTTCGGCTGTCAGATGAACGAGCATGACTCGGAGACCATGGCCGGACTTCTGAAAAATGAAGGCTGTTCTCATGCTGAGGACAGATCCGACGCAGACATAGTCATAATCAACACATGCAGCGTCAGAGAGAATGCCGACAAAAGGTTTTTCGGGACCCTGGGACAGCTAAAGGAACAGAAGGCGAGACGACCCGGATTCATAGCCTGTGTATGCGGATGTATGATGCAGCAGGAGCACATCGTCAGGGATGTGAAACAGAAATATCCCTGGGTCGATCTGGTCTTCGGGACCCACAATATAGACGAGCTTCCTGACATGCTCAGAGAGCTTGAAGAGAATCGGGGCCATATCCCGGCGAGGGATCCCGAGCCCATGAGCAGACAGGAATACAACGTAGCCAAGCACGAGATCAGAAGCTCCAGACAGAGCCGTGTCATACGGGTATACGAGGATAGAGAGGACATAGTGGAGGGCCTTCCTTCTGAGAGGCTCTATGATCACAAGGCCTTCGTGAACATAATGTACGGATGCAATAATTTCTGTACATACTGTATCGTTCCATACACGAGGGGCAGGGAGAAGAGTCGCAGACCGGAAGACATACTGGACGAAGTAAAAAAAATCGTTTCCGAAGGTGTGCGGGAGGTGACCCTGCTGGGCCAGAACGTGAATTCGTACAGAGGAGCCTCCGAGGGAGGCGATGATACATACTGGGATTTTCCGGATCTGATCTACGGACTCAATGAGATCGAAGGTCTGAACAGGATCAGATTCATGACATCCCACCCGAAGGATATGTCGGACAGGCTCATACTTGCCTTTGCAGAATGCGAAAAACTCTGCAAATATATACACCTGCCGGTACAGGCGGGAAGCAGCCGTATCCTGGAGAGGATGAACAGAAGGTACGACAGGGATGGCTATATAGAACTGGTAGAGAAACTCAGAGAGACGGTCCCGGAGATAACCATAAGCACTGATATCATCGTCGGATTTCCCGGAGAGACGGAGGAGGATTTCGCAGATACCCTGGATCTGGTGGAGCGGATCAGGTACGATTCGGCCTTCACCTTCCTATATTCTCCGAGAAAGGGAACTCCGGCAGCTGAGTATGAAGATCAGATACCCGAGGCGGTCAAGCACGAAAGGTTCGACCGTCTGGTGGATGTGATGAACAGGATCAGCGTCGAGAAGAACAGGGAATATATAGGCAGGACACTTGAAGTCCTGGTCGATGGACCGGCAAAGAAAGCTGAGAGAGATGGAGAGGATGGATCCGGCGATACCAGAATCGTTATGATGGCCGGACGTACCGATGGGTTCAAGCTGGTCGACTTCCCCGGTGACATATCCATGGCAGGGCATATGGTGAAGGTAAGGATAGAGGATGCCAAAACATTCAGTCTCAGCGGCGAGTTGGAGATAATGGGATGAATATCAAGCAGATAGCCAAGGCTGCGGGAGTGTCGGTAGCGACAGTCTCAAGGGTGATCAACCACCCGGAAAACGTGGCGCCGGCTACGAGAGAGAGAATAGAAAAGGTCATGGAGGAGGCGGGCTATACGCCCAACTGGTTTGCTCAGGGCCTCAATTTCAACAGGACCAAGACCATAGGAATAATCGTCCCTCACATGATGAGCTCCAAGTATATGGAGATAGTCAGCGGCGTGGAGGAAGTTGCCCGCCCCAAGGGATATATCACCTTTCTCTGCAACGTGGAGAAGGATGCCCGAATAGAAAAGGAATATGTAGATCAGCTCCTTATGAGGAAGGTGGACGGGATCATACTGATGTCATCTGCTCTGGACGACAGATACATATCCATGATCGAGAAGGAGAAGGTCCCAGTGGTCATGATCGGCGAGAATGCCAGGATCACCAGCCACAACTCCGTAAACGTAGACTGCAGGGCAGGCGCAGCCGAGATGGTAGCTCACCTTCTCGAGATAGGACACAGGAACATAGCCCTGATAGAGGGAAACGACCCCCAGCAGGAGGCCAGCGAGATGGCCATGGGATACAGGAACGTCCTGAGAGCAAGCGGTATCAAGGTGGAGGAGAGGTGGATCGCCAGCGTGGAGAACACCATAGAGGGCGGATACATAGGGACCAAGAAGATGATCTCAGGGGATATGCCCGACGCCATCTTCTGCACCAGCGATGAGATCGCATACGGAGTGATGGAGGCCCTCAAGGATCTGGGACACAGGATCCCCGATGACGTTGCGGTGGCAGGTTTCGGAAATGACCGCATGTCGAACCTGATCGAGCCCAAGCTCACAACGGTGGAACTGCCCTACAGGAAGATGGGGATATACGGATCAAGAGTGCTTTTTGATCTGATCGAGGGAAGTGCCGATGACGGTCCCCGCCATATAACTCTCAGTTCGAAGATGAGAGTCAGGAAATCCTGTGGACACAGGGAACGTATAGGAGAAATGTTCTAAAAAGGCATATGAGGAGGACGATGGATGCTCAGGACTGATTTTATGGGAATGGACCTGGATAATCCAATAATAGTATCTGCAGGACCCTGGAACAGAGACGGCAGGAGCATAAGAGAGTCGCTGGATGCAGGTGCCGGTGCAGCTGTGACCGAGAGCATAGTCAGCGATGCTATCCTTGATGTGAGACCGAGCATTTCCTGCGATGACAGGGGAGCACAGAACATCAGGCTCTACAGCGACATCCAGATAGAAGGATGGGAAAGAGAGATGGAGATAGCCAAGTCGGGAAGGGGCAAGGTCATAGCCAGCATCTCGGCTCACACCCCATCGGAACTGGCATACATGGCCAGCAAACTGGAAAAATTTGGTGCTGACGCCATAGAACTGTCCGTATCCAACCCCATGGCCGAGTCTCTGGAGGTAATCGCCTCCAATGCACAGACAATATACGACATGACAAAGGCAGTAGCTGGGGCTGTCAGAATACCTGTTACGGTAAAGCTCTCTCAGACTGCGACAAATATATCGAAGGTGGCAAAAGCCGCGAAAGAAGCCGGTGCAAACGGTGTAAGCGCCATCAATTCAATAAGGGGGATACTGGGCATAGATCTTGAAAAGGCAATGCCCACCCTGTCTACATACGGTGGCATATCCGGCGATTATATACGGCCTCTTGCCCTGGCATCTGTAGCCACTGTGGCACAGACCGTGGATATCCCGGTATCGGGAATAGGAGGTATCAGAAGCGGCAGGCATGCACTTGAGTACATAATGCTCGGGGCATCCACAGTTCAGGTCGGGACAGCTGTCATGCTGAAGGGTAAAACTCTGATCAGCCGCATCCTGGATGAACTGAAGGAATGGCTCGATGAGCATGGTGAGGATTCCGTGGATAAGATCAGGGGCAGGGCCCTTCGGAATATGAAGTCATTCGACGAGATGCGGTATGAGCCCTCCGTCAGCACGGTCACCGGAGTAGCATGCACGGAAAACTGCAACAGGTGCGTCACCTGCTGTATGTACGATGCCATATACAGAAAGGAAGAGACGGTGGATGTGAACAGGAAAAACTGTGTGGGATGCGGTATATGTGTTTCCGCATGTCCTGCAGGCAGGCTGTCACTGACACTTTAGAGGATTTTTTAGGAGGATGGCTCTTGAAGGACAGTAAGATACCTCACAGACACGATATCAATGCAGAGACAATAATGGATCAGATGCCCAGAGAAGAGGACATACTGACCGTATCGGATCTGATGAAGCAGATGGGGGATCCCAGCAGACTAAGGATATTCTGGATACTCTGCCATGTGGAGGAGTGTGTGCTGGACATAGCGGCAATGGCGGGCATGAGCAGCTCGGCCGTCTCCCATCACCTCAAACTGCTTAAATCAGCAGGATTGATAACTTCGAGAAGAGAGGGCAAGGAAATGTATTACAGACTTGCCGATACGGATATTGCCAGAAGGCTTCACCATGCGGTGGAGGATGTCATGAAGATCTCATGCCCCCGCTGAAGAAACTGCGTCAGGAGGATCTATGGACAGGAACAGACCAAGAGGAAGAAAAGTCACCCACTCTTCGGGAGGAACGGGTGTAGGTAAGGTAGGATCAGGACTCGGAGGCGGCAAAGTCGGCTCAGGAGGATTCTTCGGAGGAGGATCATCCTCCCACGGTGGATCCGGGGGATCATCCTCGGGAGGTGGTCAGCAGGTAAGCGGCGGCTTCGGAGGATCGACGGGAAGGACACGCTCAGGGGGCGGTATCCTGCCCATACTTGCTGTGGCCGCAGTGCTTCTCTTCGGAGGAGGAGGTATGGCGGTCTCAAACATGGGTGGAGACCAGTATCAGGAGGCTATCGAGACCGGCAGCGGTACATATGACGGCTGGTACTCCCAGAACGATTCAACAGGCAATACGGGAGTCCTGAACACCAGAGTATCTCCCGAGGCAAGACCCAAGTTCACCAATATCGTAGGTGGAGGCGCCGACGTAGCGACCATCATGGTATACATGTGCGGAACGGATCTTGAATCCAGGTCAGCCATGGGTACCAGCGATCTGAACGAGATGATCAGCGCCACTGTGGGCAACAACGTCAATCTCATAGTGTATACGGGAGGCTGCAAAGGCTGGAGAAACAGTCTCATCAGCAGCGGACGCAACCAGATATGGCAGATAAAGGACGGCAATATCGCATGCCTCATGGATAATGCAGGCAATGAATCCATGACAAAGCCGGAGACTCTTACATCCTTTATCAAATGGGCCAGCAGCAGGTATCCGGCAAACAGGATGGGCCTGATCTTCTGGGACCACGGCGGTGGATCAATAAGCGGATACGGATATGACGAGAAGTATCCGAGAAGCGGATCCATGACCCTGACGGGGATCGACTCTGCTCTCAAGAATGCGGGCATCAAGTACGATTTCATAGGATTCGACGCATGTCTGATGGCTACGGCCGAGACGGCTATGGTAGCCGGGAAGTATGCCGACTACATGATTGGAAGCGAGGAGACAGAGCCGGGAATAGGCTGGTACTACACAAACTGGCTGACAGCCCTGTCCCGTGATACATCAACACCTACGTTGGATCTGGCCAAGATCATAGCCGATGACTTCACCGACCAGTGTGCGAGACGCTGTCCCGGGCAGTCGACCACTCTTTCTGTGGTAGATCTTTCAGAACTGACACAAACACTGCCTGAAAAGCTCAACGATTTCGCACAGGAGGCGGCGGGCAAGATAAGCGACGGCGCCTATAAGGAAGTTGCGACGGCCCGTTCCGGCAGCAAGGAGTTCGCGCGTGGGACCAATATCGACCAGATCGATCTGGTCCACTTCGCCAAGCTCCTCAATTCATCAACAGGCAAGAAACTCGCGGACACCATAGGTGAGGCGGTCAAGTACAACGTCACATCGGCCAATACGGCCAATGCCTACGGTCTGTCCATCTACTTCCCATACAGGACCCTGAACAAAGTGGACAGCATGACAAACACCTATGAGGCCATAGGTATGGACGGCCTCTACACCGACTGCATCCGCAAGTTCGCCCAGATGGAGACCAGCGGCCAGGTGATCTCCGGAGGAAGCGGTTCACCCTTCGATTCTCTCTTCGGAGGAGGTGGCGGCTCTTCTGAGATGACCACACAGGCCATGCAGCAGCTGATCGGTTCCCTGTTCTCGGGAGGATACGGCAGATCTCTTGGCATCGACGGCCTGGATGAGACCAACACCGAGTATCTGAGACAGGATCCTCTGGATCCGAAGGAAGTAGCCGACTATTTCGCCGAAAACCACATATCCTCTCAGGACCTTAAGTGGCAGAAGAACGGAGACGGCAAGAAAGTCATATCCCTCACCGAGGAACAGTGGGAAATAGTAGACAGCGTGGACATGAACATGTTCTACGATGACGGAAGTGGATATATCGAGCTTGGCCTCGATAACATCTACGATTTCGATAGGGATGGCAACCTCCTTCCGGAACTGTCCAGAAGCTGGATATCGATAAATGGACAACCTGTAGCCTATTACCATACGGAAACCTTTGAAGACGGTGACGAGTATAGGATCACCGGCTATGTCCCCGTCATGTATAACGGAGAGAAGGCAAAGCTCATCATGGCTTTCGACAACGGCAACGAAGAAGGATACATCGCCGGTATCTCAACAGACTACGACGAGAAGGTCACCGAGACAGAAGGCAAGAACATGACCGGTCTCAAGGAGGGTGACGAAGTCAGATTCCTCTGCGACCATTACAGTTATGAGGGCAAGTACAATGACAGTTACCAGCTCGGGAAGAGCTGGAAGGTGAGCGATCCCGAAAAAGTCAGGATAACCAATACGGACGTAGGCGGCGGCAAGGTCATGATGCTCTATAAATTCATAGACATCTATGGCCAGGAGTACTGGACGCCTGCGTTGAAAGTGTAGGCAAATGAACTTGTAAGGCCTGGAAGCAGAATATATAATTACTTGAAAGAAAGGAACAGAGCATATGGACCAGATAGTATTGGTAATAGATGATGATGTTACCAGTCTCAAGAGAGCTACGGGCATAATGGAGAAGGAATACCGTGTCGCAGCAGCAACCAGCGGTGAAATGGCTTTTAAGTATCTTGAAAGGAACAGACCTTCTCTGATACTGCTGGACCTGAACATGCCGGACATGGACGGATTCCAGGTCATGGAGAAGCTCAAAGCCGACCCCGAGTATGAGAAAATACCGGTCATTTTCCTTGCGGCTGTTCAGACTCCGGAAAACGAAGCCCAGTGTCTTGAAGCAGGCGCCGTTGACTTTGTAAACAAACCATTCATTCCACAGGTGCTCATAAGCAGAGTGAAGAGGGCGATGGAACTGTCCGGATACCGTGAACAGCTGGAATCCATGGTGAAGGATCAGGCGAAACAGATCACTGCCCAGAATGAACAGATAAGAGACATACAGGATGCCGTCATCATAGGAATGGCGAATCTTATAGAAGAAAGGGACAACAGCACGGGACATCATGTCAAGAACGCGCAGGCCTACGTTAAAATGCTCAGCGACGCTGTCTACGAGAGGGGCCTTTATCCCAACATCATGACCGAGAAATACAGGGACGATCTGATCAAGGCTTCACCTCTTCACGATGTGGGAAAGATCAAGATAACAGATGTCATTCTTCAGAAGAACGGGAAACTGTCAGAAGAGGAGTACAGGATAATACAGAATCATTCGCGCTACGGTGCCGATATAGTCGAGGAGATCCTCGGTGGAGTGGGGGATATGGATTACCTCAACATGGCGAGAGATGTTGCCCTGTCGCATCATGAGAGATGGGACGGAAGTGGATATCCTGAAGGACTGGCAGGAGAGGAGATACCTCTTGGAGCCAGGATAATGGCCATCGCCGATGTATTCGATGCACTTTCCGCTGACCGTGTCTACCACAGGGGAATAAAATCCATCGACAAAGTGCTCTCCATACTGGAAGACTCCAGCGGTACCCAGTTCGATCCTGCACTTGTCGAAGTGTTCGTTTCGTTAAAGGACAAGATCAGTGAATATATAGAAAACGAGGAGAATGTATGAGTGATCAGTTAGATATCAGACAACGAAGAAGAGAGCTTCTCATTACGTTGGCATACACCATCTTCTCGGTGCTGATGATAATCGTCACCACCGTAGAGAACTGGCCCCTGTTCTACGTGCCGCTTATCGCCGTTGAGGTGGCTTTCATTTGGTGGAGCTACATAAGCAAATTCCAGACCTATATGATCCGTGCATTCATAGTCACCAGCATGACATGTCTGAACATCTTCCTGTACGGTATACAGGGAGAGAATTTCAATGTGCTCATACCGACTCTGTGCGTCGAGTTCGTGCTCCTGTCTCTCTATGAGATAACCCAGGTCATGGGAATAACCATCATTCAGACCATACTTCTCTTTATCTATCACATGTTATTCAACTATGATGCTATGATACCCGACAGCACACTGGAGCAGAACAGGATGATGCTTCAACTCCTTTCTCTCGTGGTGCTTATCGTGCTGTGTATCTACCGTATAAGACATCACGTTCAGGAGGAGGATGATTTCGTAGAGCTGGAAAACAGAGTGCAAAGCGAGCAGAGGATCAAAGATGACTTCATGGCCAACACTTCCCACGAATTGAGGACACCTATCAATACGGTGTCGGGAATGTGCGAGATACTGCTTCAGAAGAAACTCCCCGATGATATACACAGCAGCGTGCTGGACATCCAGATGACAGGGGTGGAGTTGCAGAATATAGTAAACGATATAATGGACTATGCAGCTCTTGAGGCAGATACTCTTGAACTGTCGCCAAGAGCCTACAGCATCACATCTACCCTGAACGACGTCATGAACATGACCATGTTCGAGAACAGGGACAAACAGCTGGAGATAATATTCGACTGTAACCCGAATATTCCAAGATTACTCGAGGGAGACGAGCAGCAGCTGAGAAGGGTGCTCAACAACCTGATCAGCAATGCCATCAAGTTCACCTCGGAAGGAGGAGTAATAGTACAGGTGACCTACAGACCGGAGAAATACGGAATCAACCTGATCATCTCCGTAAGGGACACTGGTGTAGGTATCGGAATGGAAGAGCAGGAGACCATCCTGAGAGGTTTCTATCAGTCGGACAGCGATCGTAACCGTAAGAGTTCGGGAATGGGACTGGGTCTTACTATCTCATCGGCTCTGGTCAAGAAGATGGGTGGCTTCCTCACAGTCAAATCACAGCTGGGAAGAGGCAGTGAATTCTCATTCGCCATCCCTCAGAAGGTCCTGGACGAACAGCCTTCCATATCCCTTGTAAGACCCGGAATGATCAAGCTGATATGGTATTACAGGTCCAATTCCAACATACCGACTGTCAGGGATTCCTTCGTGGAGCATATCAAGCATTTCTCAGACTACTTCGGGATAGTTTCCCAGCAGGCATCGTCTCTGGATGAATGTAAGAGGCGTTTGGCAAGCGGTCAGGGAGCGCATCTCATAATCGGAGCCAACGAGTATATGGAGGATAAGGCCTACTTCGATGAACTGTCCAGCAAAGTACCCATCATCCTCATTTCAGACAGGAATGAAGTGCCGTCTACGGCATCTCAGATCCACGTCCTCTACAAGCCGTACAACGCCATAATGCTGGCCGAAATATTCAACGGCAGAGAGACTTCGACACCCGCGAGGAAGAAGAGACAGAAGAACTTCACCGCACCGAATGCCAAGATACTGGTCGTCGATGACAACCTGATGAACCTGAAGGTGGTCGAGGGTATGCTCAAAAAGTACAGCATCAGGATCGTGGCAGCATCATCGGGAGAAGAAGCTCTCAACATGATAGATTCACAGGATTATGATTTCGTGTTCATGGATCACATGATGCCGGGAATGGACGGAGTAGAGTGCTTCCATCACATAAGAGAAAAGAACGGTACATACTTCAAACAGGTGCCGGTCGTTGCTCTCACCGCAAACGCTATCGCAGGATCGAGAGAGATGTTCCTGTCAGAGGGCTTCAGCGACTTCATAGCCAAGCCCGTCGACAGTGCACTTCTGAATGAGGTGCTCCAGCGATTCATACCTGAAGACAAGTTAGTATACGAAGAAGATAGTCCTGCCCAGGCATCAGCCCCCGCCCAGGCATCGCCCTCGGTATCCGAAAAGGGTGCAGCGGCGAGTCGGGAGGATAGACCTGTATCAGAGTCTGTGAATATGAATGAGGCGAAAGAAAAAGAGGATATTTTCGAAAGCCTTACGGAAATAGACAGGGCAACAGCTCTCATGTACTGCGGTACCGTAGAAGACTTCTGCGAACTGGCAGAGGTGTATCTTGAGAGTGGTCGCAAGTATGATGAGGATCTTAAGACAGCCTTTGAAGAAATGGATCTCGAGAAATACGCTCTGATATCTCACACCATCAAGAGTACTTCCAAGACCCTGGGAGCCATCAGGCTGTCAAACCTGGCCCTCGATCAGGAAATGGCGGCAAAGGATGGGAACAGCGATGGAGTGAGAAAACTCCACGATGAACTCCTTGAGGAATACGAAAAGGTCCTGGATCAGTTCGATGCCTGTCTTGGTGACGGCTCTGCCGACCGACATGAAGAGGATGAAGAAGGTGCAAAAGCAAGGGCATCCTCCTCGACAGATGGTGAGATAGGTGACTGGGATGCTCTGAAAGTCAAACTCAGAGCCTGTCTGGATTCCTTTGAAGCAAAGGCTCTGGAGGACTCCGTAAATGAAGTTGCAGGTCAGAGTCTGGGAGGCAGGCCGATCGAGGAAGTTCTGTCAGGCGTCCTGGAGAAAGCTCAGTCCTTCGATTTTGAAGGGGCTATCGAAGAACTGGAAAATATTGGAGGAAAGGCATGATCAAGAGAATCAAAGAATACATTTTTTCCAGTGAAACGCCCCTGGAAGAACGTCGATTCGTCCTTACGGGAATCATAGTATGCCTTGCCATACTGGCTGTAATGTTCAGCACCATTACGTCTAATCAGAGCATGGCTCTGTCATTTGGACTTCTGGTCGCTATAGTGTTCATTGCAGGTGTGATCAAATTCACTCTGAATACAAAGCGCTTCACATTAGGCGGAAGCATGATAATATTGGTTGCCAATCTGCTGATCATCCCGGTGGGATATCACCTTGGAGGAGGAATAAACAGCGGTGCACCGCTCTGGCTGGCCAACGGATTGATAATAGTATTCGTTCTGTTCAGAGGAAGACTGCTCCTGACTTACATGATAATGACACTAATATCATTCGCTGTGACCATGTATATTGGAGAGGTCCATCCCGAGTGGACCGTACCACTGCAGGAGGGCTACAGCGAGTCGCTGGATGCCTATATATCCATGGTGTCGGTATCCATAATTTGCGGTGTTCTCTTCCTTTTCCAGAGCGTGGTACTTGAGCGCGAACTCGATAAGGCAGAGGGACAGAAAGAAGAAATCGAAAAACTCGGCGAGATGCAGAACAACTTCTTCGCATCCATGAGCCATGAGATACGTACTCCCATCAATACCATCATCGGCCTTAATGAGATGACCCTGAGGGAGAAGCAGCTTCCCGAGGAAGTCCAGGAGAACACATTGAACATACAGAACGCAAGTAAGCTGCTTCTGTCTCTGATCAACGATATCCTGGATATGTCCAAGATCCAGTCGGGTAAGATGGAGATCATACCTGCCGAGTATGATACCAGCAGGATGCTCAGCGAGATAACGAACCTGCACTGGAACAGAGCTCTGGAGAAGGGGCTCCATTTCGACATACAGGTAGGCGATAACATCCCGCCCATGCTGTACGGTGATGAGACCAGGGTCAAGCAGGTGCTCATAAACCTGCTGACGAATGCGATAAAATACACCGATGAGGGTTCGGTGACCATCCGATTTGGAGGAGAACGAATAGGAGGAGGTCAGTTCATACTCCAGGTCGAGATCGAGGACACAGGTATAGGTATCAGGAAGGAGAACATCCAGCACCTATTCGATACCTTCCAGCGTGTCGATGAAAGCGAGACCAAGAACGTCGAAGGTACGGGACTGGGACTGTCCATAGCAAAACAGCTGGTCGATCTCATGGGTGGTACGATCACCGTCAACAGTATATACACCAAGGGATCCACATTCCGTGTCGAAATACCTCAGAGGATAGTCAGCGGAGTGGGCAAGACCTTCCAGAAACCCGGTGTGCTTGCCAGGGAAAAACCCGTATATCAGCAGGCCTTCGAAGCTCCTGAAGCCAAGGTGCTGGTCGTCGATGACAATGATCTTAACAGGATCGTATGTCGCAAACTCCTTCGTGAGACCCAGGTGCAGGTGGATCTGGCAGAATCGGGATTGGAATGTCTCGAAAAAGTCAGAGAGAAGCACTACGATGTCATATTCATGGATCATGAGATGCCGGGAATGGATGGCGTGGAAGCCCTACACAGGATCAGACAGCAGTCTGACAGCTTGTGCCGCGATACTCCCGTAATTGCTTTAACAGCCAATGCCGGCAGCGACAGGGAAGCCTTTTATCTGGAACGCGGATTTTCGGCATATCTGGCCAAGCCAATACAGTCCAGTCAGCTTGAATCCCTGCTCCTTGCATGTCTGCCGCCGGATCTGATCGAAAAGAACTACATAGAGGATAAGGAAGAGAGTATACAGGTCTATGATACTGTCCAGAAACATCCCTTCATAGTCACAACGGACAGCATATGCGACCTACCTGAAGAGGTGCTGATAGATAACGAGATCAAGGTAATGCCGTATTACATAGTCACCAATCACGGACGGTTCCGCGATATCAGAGAAATAGACTCGGATAACCTGCAGCACGCTGCAAATGCAAATGAGGGTTCAGGAAGGTCGGAACCGGCATCCATAGAAGAGTATGAGGAGTTCTTCGGCGAGGCGTTGACGGAGGCCAAAACAGTTCTCCATGTCTCAAGCTGCAAGAGTGTGACCAAGGCTTACGATAACGCCATGGAAGCTGCGGAGAGTTTCGGAAATGTATATGTGATCGATTCCGGTCATATATCTACAGGACTTGGAATGGTAGCCGTGCACGCAGTAGATCTTCTAAGAAAGGGCATGCATATCAATGAAGTCCTCTCGGAGATCGACAAGTATCAGAGGAGTGTAAGGCTGCACTATCTGGTACCGGCGTTGCGTGAGTCAAATACAAAGTATCAGACAAAGATGATCCCCCGTATGTTGATGAGCATATTCAATCTCGATCCTGTCTTCACTACCAGGGGTGGACGTCTCAGGATAAGCAGATTCATGATGGGGTATGTCAGAACAACGCCGGATCAGTTCATCAGGACATGTCTGACGACAAAGAAGAACATCAATACGGAGAAACTGTACGTGACATTCTCCGGATGTTCCCCAGACATGAGAGCTCACATAATAAGTGAGATAGAACGCTACAGCACCTTCGACGAAATAATCATCAACAAGGCTTCGGCATCCACCTTCTGCAACTGTGGGGCCAATGCCTTCGGACTGATATACGAGCTGGAGGACTAGCAGACCACACGGTTTCGGCCCTGTTCCTTGGCTTCATAAAGGTGTTTATCGAGTCTCTGAAGATTCTCCTCGAAGTCACCATCCTCGTCGATCTGTATTATACCTATGCTGACGGTCAGGTTTTCCCCGTCGGGGAGTTTAAGTTCCTTTTCAACCCTTGACCTGATGCGTTCCGCCACACTTACAGCATCTTCGAGTTCTATGTTTTCGAGTATCAGAAGGAATTCATCACCGCCGTAACGGATCGGCAGGTCAGAGAAGCGACACTCGTCCCGCAGGATATCGGAGAATCTGATGAGTATCTCGTCGCCTTTGAGATGACCGAAATGATCGTTCACACCCTTGAACTGATCCAGATCGAACATTATCATGCACACATGCTCGGACCTGCTCCTGCAGTGCTCGATAACTTCCCTGCCTTTGCCCCACATTGCGGCACGGTTGTAGAGTCCGCTGGCATGGTCGGTTTCGGCCATGACTTTTAGCCTGTTATTTGCTGTTTTAAGATCATTGACAGATCTGTCCAGGGATTTCTGCAGTTCACGTTCCTTCGAGATGTCCACGATCTCACCTACAAGGCCCAGTTTTCCCGTACCGCTTTCACGGAATCCGCGAGACCAGTAGAAGGAAGGGCGGTCCCTGCCGTCTTCGGTCCTGAAATTGGCGTCGTAGGTGACCAGCTCCTGCTTTTCTATCAGATCGATGGCATCGCTGTGGAACCTGTCACGATCCTCATCGGGGAGGTAGTCCAGGTCAAGGACTGTGGAACCTATATAGTCTTCCTGTTTCATGTTGAAGAAATCAGAATAGGCCTTATTGAAAAAGAAAAACCTGGCCTCGTCATCCTTCATGAATATCGGGTTGGGAAGATGATCGACTGCGGAGAGCAGAAAATCATATTTTTTCTTGAGCTCATCCAGCTCTTCTCGGAGCGATCTGATCTGTTCTTCGTGATTCATATTACACCTCGTTTAGTTGTTGGGAAGTTTGATGGTTACAGTCGTTCCTTTGCCGGGAGCGCTCTTGACCGACATCCTTCCGCCCATTTCACTGTCGAATATATCCTTTATGTACGCCAGTTCGCCGTTCATCTTTTCGGAATCGGAAGTGTCGAAGCCTATGCCGTCGTCAGACACTTTGATCTGTATGCCTCCATCGGCAAGACGGCGGGTGGATATGGTGAGCGTGCTGGGATCTTCCTTGCCGGCAATGCCGTGTTTGACTGAGTTCTCGACAAGTGATTCAATGGTGAGTGGAGGGATCTCGAAATCCTTTTCTTTGATATCCAGCTCTACGTTGAGCTTGTCTTCGAAACGGAGTTTCTCGAGAGACAGGTAACTGTTTACAGTGCCCATCTCTCTGGTGAAGGGGACGAGACCGCTGTAGTCCACAGTCTCAAGAGTTCCCATCATATATCCGGAAAAGTCCATTGTAGTATCCTGAGCTCTTTTGACATCGAGATCACAAAGATAGAATATAGTGGACAGTATGTTGTTGATGAAATGGGGCTTCATCCTGTTGGCCGTGAATCTGAATCTGCTGTCGAGGCCTCCGGCTGATGAGTGGGAACCGGATCCGATGACCTGCAGATGGTAACGTGTGAGTACCAGGAGCAGACCAACGATGAATGCGGGACCCCGCAGACTCATTTCCAGAATAAATGGCTCCACCAGCGATGAAATAAGCATGAGGGTCGGCAGTATCAGAAGCGGGAGCATATGCCTCTCCTTCATCAGTCTGCGGTACCATATGAACAGCAGTGCGCATGCCACCGCCAGTGCCCACTCGCCAAGGTGTGAGACCCAGAAGTATATTCCGTAATTCGAGTCCGGATACTCCGGGATGGAGAATCTGTCGTCACCTACGGAGAGTATCCATACCAGAGCGCTTACTGCGCAGAAGAAGAAAGTGAAGTAAAGCTCTGTGCGGGGTATGGGATTCTTGCGCTGATGGTTTATACACAGCACCATATAGAGCAGATACATGTATTCAGCGGCATATATGGCCAGATAGGCTATGGATGATGCGGTGAAGTAGATGACGTCGTGCCCTTCGGGGTGATGGACCGCACTTATGGTATAGGCAGTGAGTGCGATCATCGAGGTGATGATCGTGATGAAAAGGGTTCTGGAAACCTTTTTCTCCAACATATCTCTATTGAAACTCAAGGCAAGCATGAGCGCCACGACACACATGGCTATGTGCATGGTAGCGTTGACGTTTTGTGTCAGTGTCTCGGGAATCTGATGATCGATCACAGCAGGCCTCCTTTGCTCACATTTTAACATGACTCAGCTACCTTGACAAAGAAATAAGAGGGATGTATAATTCAGTCAAACAATTAAACAACTATTGAATCGTAACACAAAGACCCACATGGTTTCAGGGAGGTAGTAATGAAAAAGACTTACAAGATCGACGTGGACTGCGCCAATTGTGCAAACAAGATGGAGGTCGCAGCCAACAGGACCGAGGGAGTGAAGGAAGCGGTCGTGAACTTCATGACCCTTAAGATGAAAGTTGAGTTCGAGGAAGGTGCTGATGAAGGGGCTGTGATGGAAGAGGTCCTAAGAAACTGCAAAAAAGTCGAGGATGACTGTGAGATATTCATATAAGTAGGATAAGATCGTGACCACAAAACAGAAGAAAAACATAGTAAGATTGGTGGCAGTATTCATCATGCTGCTGATACTCCACTTCATAGAGGGACCCAGATGGATGATGTTCGGTCTCTATATGATCCCGTATCTGATGGTCGGTTATGATATACTGAAAAAAGCGGGGAAGGGGATCGTCAACAGGCAACCGCTGGATGAGAATCTGCTCATGAGCGTAGCTACTCTGGGAGCAATAGTCCTCGCACTGTACAGGACCGGAGACTTCACCGAGGCCGTGGCAGTAATGCTCTTCTACCAGGTGGGTGAATTCTTCCAGAGCTATGCCGTGGGAAAGAGCAGACGGGATATAGGCGAGCTGATGGAGATCAGGCCCGACTATGCCAATCTGGAAAGCCCTGATGGCGTCGACAGGGTGGATCCCGACGACGTAGAGATAGGCAGCATTATAGTCGTGGAGCAGGGAGAAAAGATCCCCCTCGACGGTATAGTGATCCAGGGTATGGGCACCATAGACACCAGTGCGCTGACGGGAGAGAGCATACCCAGGACAGCATCTGAGGGAGATCAGGTCCTTTCGGGATGCATCAATATGGGTGAGAGGCTGCGCATAAGGACCACCAGCGGATTCGAAGAGTCGACGGCATCGAAGATACTGGATCTGGTGGAGAACGCAAGCTCGAGAAAATCCAGATCGGAGCAGTTCATCTCCAGATTCGCCAGGATATACACTCCGGTGGTCGTCATATGCGCAGTGATACTTGGGATAGCTCCGCCCCTTATAAGCATGGGTATCCCGGGGATCGAACCAATGTGGGGCGAGTGGATATACCGTGCCCTCACATTCCTGGTAATAAGCTGTCCCTGTGCCCTTGTAATAAGCATACCTTTGAGCTTCTTCGCAGGCATAGGCGGCGCGAGCAGAGAGGGCATACTGGTCAAAGGCTCAAACTATCTTGAGGCACTGTCCGGTATAAGATCGGTAGCCATGGACAAGACCGGTACTCTGACCCGGGGCATATTCGAAGACGGAGTGTTGGTCGGAGACGAGATCAAGGAGACTTCTCCAAAGGCAATAGAGGATCTCAGACGATCCGGCGTGAAGAGGATAATAATGCTTTCAGGCGACAGGGATGAAGCTGCTGAGCGTGTCGCCAAAGAGATAGGGATAAGTGAAGTTTACAGTCAGCTGCTTCCGGCCGAGAAAGTAGAAAAACTGGAACAGCTGATGGAAGATACAACGGGCGGAGTTGCCTTTGTTGGAGACGGTATAAACGATGCTCCCGTACTTGCAAGAGCCGACATAGGCATAGCCATGGGGGCGCTGGGCACCGATGCTGCAATAGAGGCAGCTGATGTGGTGCTCATGGATGACGATCCGGCAAGGATAGCCAAGGCCATAAGCATCTCGCGAAAATGCATGAGGATCGTTCGCCAGAACATCGTATTCGCCATTGGCGTGAAGGTGGCATGCCTGCTGCTTTGCGCAGTGGGTCTGGCTGACATGTGGCTTGCCATATTCGCAGATGTAGGCGTCATGGTACTGGCGGTACTCAACGCAATCAGAGCCATGTTCATCGGCAGGAAAAGATGACGGGATGGGAAGAAAGAGAAATGCAATAGATATGCTGCACGGTCCTTTAAGGAGCAGGATCATCTTTTTTGCGCTTCCTTTTATGGCCAGCAGCGTGCTCCAGCAGCTGTTCAACGCTACCGATATAGCCATAGTTGGCCGATTCGCATCCAGCCAGGCCATGGCCGCAGTAGGCAGCAACACATCGGTAATAGCTCTGATCATCGGACTGTTTACAGGGATGGCAGTGGGGACCAATGTCGTAGTCGCAAGACTCATCGGCCAGGGCAAAAGCAAGGAGATCCACGATGCTGCGGCAACATCTATGAGCGTGGCGATCCTGGGAGGTATAGTCCTCATCGGTATAGGCAACCTCATCGCAAGACCGCTTCTGGAATTGATGGGGACGCCGGACAATGTCCTCGAACAGGCGGTTCTTTATCTCAGGCTGTACATGCTGGGCATCCCCTTCGCTCTCATATATAACTTCGGATCTGCGATACTCAGGAGCAAAGGAGACAGCAAGAGACCACTATATGCACTTATGGCATCGGGAGCGTTCAACGTCGCGCTGAATATGCTGTTCGTAATAGTGTTTGGATGGGGCGTAGCAGGGGTCGCCATAGCGACGGGTATCGCCAACCTGATAAGTGCAGGAGCGATCCTCTTCATGCTTCACAGGGAAGAGAACCGTTTCAGAGTACGGCTCAAACAGCTGTACATAAGGAAAAAACCGCTTTTGGAGATCCTGAGGATAGGAGTGCCTGCGGGACTTCAGGGAATGATGTTTTCATTCTCCAACATGATCCTCCAGTCGGCCATAAACGGATTCGGATCCGACGGAGTGGCAGGTTCTGCCGCTGCTCAGAACTTTGAATTCGTATCATATTTCGTCATCAATGCCTTCGGACAGGCGGCGGTGACTTTCACCAGCCAGAACTATGGAGCCGGAAATCTCAGGCGCTGCGGAGAGGTGTTGAAATGGAGCCTTATCTTCGGAGTGGTGGCGAGCATGACCGTAGATGTGGCCTTCGCTCTGTTCAGATATCAGTTCATAGGTCTGTTTGCAACGGAGCCTGAGGTCATAGTCTTCGGAGTAACGAAGATGATGATAGTCTGTCTCTTCGGTTGGATCGCCAATTCATATGAGATAGTCGGGGCCGCCATAAGGGGACTGGGTTATGCCATCGTTCCGACGGTACTCACCCTGGTAGGATCCTGCCTTTTCAGGATCGCATGGGTGTTTCTCGTCTTCCCGAGGATCGGGAGTTTCGAAAGCCTTGTGGTTGTATATCCGGTGACCTGGTCTCTGACCGGCATTATGATGATAAGTGCATATTTGATAATAAGAAGGAAACTCAAATGGAGAGATACAGAATAAGTGGCATGCACTGTGCGGCCTGTCAGGCCAGGGTGGAGAAGGCTGTCTCGGAAGTTGAGGGAGTCGATTCCGCCTCTGTCAGCCTGCTCACCAATACTATGGGCATCACGGGATGTGCATCGGATGAGGATGTCATAAGAGCCGTGGAAAAGGCGGGCTACGGCGCAAGTCCGATCCGGGGAGCGGAGACTGAAGAGTCCATCCTGGAGGACAGAGACACGCCTGTCCTCAAAAAAAGACTTTTCTCATCGATCATACTGCTGCTGATCCTGATGTACTTTTCCATGGGACATTCCATGCTGGGTCTTCCTCTTCCGTCCATTATGGATGGGAACCCGGCCTTCGTTGGCTTTGTACAGATGGCTCTTGCGGCCATCATAATGATCATAAACGGTGAGTTCTTCACCAGCGGCTTCGGTTCACTCTTCCGAATGGCGCCTAACATGGATTCCCTCGTCGCACTTGGTTCCATGACATCCTTTCTGTGGAGCGCATACCTGCTGTACAGGACCACACAGGCACAGGCGGGAGGCGACATTGCCGGAGCCATGGAATGCCTTCACGGCTTCTTTTTCGAATCTGCAGCCATGATACTCACCCTCATAACCGTAGGCAAGCTCCTTGAGGCCAGATCAAAGGGGAGGACCACAGATGCTCTTAAGGGGCTGATCGAACTGGCACCTCAGAGGGCCCTTGTCCGCAGAGACGGAAGGCAGGAGGAGATACCGGTCGAGGAGATAAAGGTCGGCGATGTATTCATCTGCAGAGCAGGAGACAACTTCCCGGTGGATGGAGAGATAGTGGCGGGAGAGACCAGGGTGGATGAGTCGGCCCTGACGGGAGAAAGTGTTCTCGTAGACAAGGCCGTAGGGGACCCGGTTTCTGCGGCAACCGTCAATATATCGGCAGAGGTGAGTGCAAAGGCAACTCACGTAGGCCGGGATACGACCCTGTCACAGATAATAAGGATGGTCAGCGAAGCATCGGCAACAAAAGCTCCCATAGCCAGGATAGCGGACAGGGTGTCGGGAGTTTTCGTGCCGGCGGTCATTGGGATCGCGATCCTGGTGGTGCTCATATGGCTCATCATTGGAGAGACCATGGGTCATGCTCTTGCAAGGGGGATCGCCGTTCTGGTAATAAGCTGCCCCTGTGCGCTGGGCCTTGCCACACCCGTTGCCATAATGGTAGGCGGAGGCCTTGGGGCCCGTCGCGGCATTCTCTTCAAGACAGCCCAGTCACTTGAGTTGACAGGGAAGGTGGACATTGTCGCCATGGATAAGACGGGGACCATAACCGAAGGTGAGGTTGGCTCCGACAGGGTAAAGGCGGACAGCGCCGATGCAATAGGTCAGCTAAAAGCTCTGGGGCTTGGGACTGTGATGCTCACCGGTGACAGTCCGCAGAGGGCCGAAGAGATCGGAGATCAGGTAGGGATAGACGATATCGCATCAGGCCTCATGCCTCAGGACAAAGAGAAGGTCGTCAGAAGGCTCAGGGAACAGGCGAGCATTGCCATGGTGGGAGACGGAATAAACGATGCGCCGGCTCTGACGAGAGCCGATGTGGGTATCGCCATAGGCGCAGGACGGGATGTAGCCATAGATGCTGCTGATGTGGTGCTGATGAACAGCAGGCTCTCCGATGTGGCAGCAGCTGTCAGGTTGAGTCGGGCTACCCTTAGGAATATACACCAGAATCTGTTCTGGGCTTTCTTCTATAACGTAATGCTCATACCACTTGCGGCAGGAGCCTATACGGGGCTGTTCCACGGATGGACACTTAGCCCGATGATCGCGGCGGCAGCCATGAGCCTATCCAGTTTCTGCGTGTGCATGAACGCACTGAGACTGAATCTCTTCGATCCCTATGATCATTCAAAGGACAGGCCCATCAGAAGAAAATCGAAGACCCCGGATGGAAATGACATGGCGACAGATGATATAATCGACAATGATCCAAAGGAGGATGTCATGAAGAAGACGCTGAATATAGAAGGAATGATGTGTACCCACTGCGAGGCTACGGTCAGGAAGGCGCTGGAGGCTCTCGAAGGGGTCAGCGGCACCGTGGTCAGCCATGAAGATGGAACAGCAGTGGTAGAGATGTCATCTCAGGTAGATGAGGAGACCCTGAGGAAGGCTATTGAAGACAGAGACTACAAAGTGGTATCTGTGGAGTAGGAAGATGAATGATCGGATAGAATACCCCGAAGAGATACGTTCAGGTGACCGGCTGATCCGCGTGGCGGAACATGCCGGCTTCTGTTTCGGTGTTCGCCGTGCCATTGCAAAAGCAGAGTCTGCTGCAGATGAAGGAAGCCCGGTATACAGCATGGGCGACCTGATCCACAACGAGCGGGTGGCGAAGGAACTCGAGAAAAAAGGCGTCCGCATCGTAGAAGATCTCCAGGGTCTCGGCGCCGGAGACCGGGTGATAATACGTTCTCACGGAGAAGGCAGAAAAGTATATGAGGAAGCGGCCGGACTTGGGGTCGAGGTTATAGATGCCACATGTCCCTTCGTCCTTCGCATACACAACCTGGTCAGGGAAGCGGGCAGACAGGTGCTCATCGTCGGTGACAGGGATCACCCCGAAGTCAGGGGCATAGCGGGATGGTGCGATGGTAAAGCCCTGATAGCCGATTCCTACGAGGAGGCGGTGGCAATAGAAGAGGATGACCTCTTCGTCGTTACTCAGACGACCCTCAGGGAGGAGACCCTTCAGGAAGTCATAAGAGGACTAGAAGAAAAAGGCCTGAAGTACGAGATCCACAATACCATATGCGATGCCACCACGAAGAGGCAGAAAGCCTGTGAAGATCTGGCAAAAGACAGCGATCTGATGATAGTCGTAGGAGGGAAAAACAGTTCCAATACCCGCAAGTTATTCGATATAGCCTCGAGGCATTGTGGCAGGACTGTTTTTGTGGAGAATAATGAAGATTTACCGTTGAAAGAGGTAGTGAAATGTAATAGAATAGGAATAGCCGCGGGCGCATCGACGCCTGCAAGCACAATTAAGGAGGTTATTTCTAGTATGACAGATCAGATGCTGGATAACAGCGAAGCAAGAATGGAAGATTTCATGGAGGAAATCGAAAAATCCCTGAGACTGCCTAGGAACGGGGAGATCGTTACCGGTAAAGTACACCAGGTCAACGAAAAGGATGTGATCATCAATCTCAGCTGCAAAAAGGACGGTATCCTTCCGATCCATGAAGTCAGCCTTGAGGAGGGACAGACGCTGGACGATCTGTTCAAGGTAGATGATGAGGTCCAGGCCAAAGTCATCAAGACCGACGACGGAGACGGCGGGATCCTGCTTTCGAGGAAAAAACTGGAGATCAGTGCCAACTGGAACGAGATCGTTGACGCCTTCGAGAACAAGAGCGTTATCGAAGTTACGGTCACGAGAAAAGTCAATGGTGGCGTCATCGCAGAATACAAGGAAGTGTCAGGATTCATTCCTCTCTCACAGCTTTCGGATCGCTATGTAGAGGATGCTGATGAATTCATCGGCAAGACAATGGAAGTCAAGGTTTCCAGAATGGATCCCAGAAGGAACAGAGCGGTATTCTCCCACAAGATGTATCTCAACGAAGAAAAGGAAAAACTCGTCAAGGAGATCTGGGAGAATCTGAATGTGGACGACGTTGTCGAAGGTACGGTAATGAGATTCACCGACTACGGTGCATTCGTAGACATCGGTGGTATCGACGGACTGCTCCACATATCCGAGATCTCATGGGGCAAGCTGAGACATCCTCAGGAGGCACTCAGCATCGGTCAGAAGATCAACGTCAAGGTCCTCTCCATGAATGAGGAAAAAGGCAAGATCTCTCTGGGTCTGAAGCAGAACACTCCGGAACCCTGGAGCGTGATAGATGACAACTACGAAGTTGGACAGATCATCGAGGGTAAGGTAGTACAGATCAAGGAGTACGGTGCATTCATCGAACTGGAACCCGGACTCGACGGACTGGTACACATCTCAGAAGTCGCCCACAAGAGAGTCGGCAACATCAATGACGAGCTTACCATCGGCGAGACTGTAAGCGCCAAGATCCTGGAGATCGACAAGGATAGAAGAAGGATCAGCCTGAGCATCCGCGAGACCATCGACCCGGCAACTGTCGAGGAAGAAACAGCGGAAGAGGCACCGGCAGAGGATGCAGCACCGGCAGAGGCACCTGCAGAAGAGGCGGCCCCCGTCGAGGAAGCACCTGCTGAGGAAGAGGCCCCCGCAGAGGAAGCGCCTGCCGAGGAAGAGACTCCCGCAGAGGAAGCACCTGCCGAAGAAGAGTAATTAGAAGTCAGGAACAAGAATACAAAAAACCGCTTCTCATTCGAAGCGGTTTTTTAATGGTGTCATGAATGCTGCAGAAGTTCTCCGGCGGAGGCAAGAGTGGTCTCGGTGACCCTGTCTCCTCCAAGGAGGCGGGCGATCTCTTCTATCCGCTGATCCGAGTCAAGCTCATCGATATGGGTGTAGGTCATCTGATCATCGCTGCTCTTGCTGATGCGGTAGTGATGATCTCCGCAGGCTGCGATCTGAGGCAGATGAGTGATGCAGATTATCTGATGGGACCCTGCGATCTCGCTGAGTTTCCTGCCCACGATGCTGGCTGTGATGCCGCTTATACCGCTGTCTATCTCGTCGAATATCATAGTAGGGATCTCGTCATAATCTCCGATTATCTTTTTGAATGCGAGCATTATGCGGGACATCTCGCCGCCGGAAGCGATCCTGGCAAGGGGTTTCAGTTCTTCGCCACGGTTGGTGCTGATCAGGAATTCGACCACATCGGTACCGTCTGAAGTAAACTGTTCCGATCTTTCGAAGAGCACTGAGAACCTGCTGTCGTTGAAGTTCAGTTCCTTAAGTTCATGGGAGACTTTAGCCTCCAGTTCAGTGGCAGTCTTCCTGCGGACATCGCTCAGATCGGCACATTCCTCTCTGAGAAGCTCTTCAGCGGCTTTCAGGGCAGACTCCAGTTCCTTTTCCTTTTCTCCCGCATCGGACACATCAACCATGCGTGTCTTGAGCTCATCCCGGTATTCTATGAGTTCGTCTATGGTTTTGCCGTGTTTCTGTTTGAGCCTTGAGAGAAGATCGAGTCTGCCTATGGCCCGGTCCAGATCTTCCGGAGAGAAGACTGCCCGGTCACGGTTTTCCCTGATGGATGAGCAGATATCTTCGTACTCATAGTAGAGTTCGCCGGCTCTCTGAGCCAGTTCGTTCAGTTCATCGGACCATTTGCCTGCTGACTGCAGACGATCCATGACCTGTCTGAGTCCGGAGAGAAGGGGGTAATCTCCCTCTTCGGAAAGTGCGTATGCCCCCGCCAGGTCCTCATAGATCTGTTCGCTGTTCTGAAGAAGGGCGATCTCATCTTCAAGTCGTTCATCCTCGCCCACAGACAGATCTGCATCGGACAGTTCCTTGAATTCAAAGGCAATAAAATCCTGCTGCCTCATGTCCTCAGCAAGCCTGTCTCTCAATTGTGAAAGTTCTCTTTTTATCTCGCTGTACTTTTCAAAGGCGGAAGTCACCCGGATCTTTGCAGGTCCTATTCGGTCGCTCCCGTATCGATCAAGCAGTCTGATATGCTGATCCGGATCGAGAAGGGACTGGTGATCGTACTGACCATGGATATCGGCTATCCTGGTGCAGAGAGATGAAAGCTGGGAGAGTGTGACCACATCTCCGTTGACTTTGCAGACATTTCGTCCCGAGGTGGAAACTTCGCGACTTATCACGTACTCCTCGCCATCAAGATCTGAGATGAGCTGTACCACAGCTTTTTCCTGCCCGGTCCGTACGAAGGTGGTGTCGGCACGTGAGCCCAGAGCCAGGCTCATGGCCTCGATGACTATGGATTTGCCTGCGCCGGTCTCACCGGTAACAATATTAAGGCCATCATGGAATTCGACTTCGATGTCTTCTATGATGGCGAAATTTCGGATAAGTATGCGTTGTATCATCTGACCTCAGGATCTATTCCCTGTCCTCGAGAAGTGAATGAAGGCGCTCGACCACCTTGGGTGAATTGGCGGGATCGTCTGTGACCAGGAGGATGGTATTGTCTCCCGCGACAGATCCGATCACGTGCTCGAGCTCTATGTTATCCAGGGTCTCGGCCGCAGCATTGGCGCAGCCTGAGAGGGTCTTCATCATGACTATGTTGCCGGACCAGTTGGTGGATTTGACCGTCTCCTTGAAGATGTTGGAGAGCCGGTCAGAGATCGGACCCTCGTTCTGAGTAGAGATCGAGTACTTGTATTTGCCGTTAGCCGACAGAGTCTTGATGAGCTGAAGCTCTTTGATGTCTCTTGAGATAGTAGCCTGAGTGACATCATAGCCGTGCTCGGCAAGGAGTGAGACCAGTTTCTCCTGAGTCTCGATATCGTTTTTTTCGATCAGCTCAAGGATCTTATTCTGTCTTGATATGCGCACTTCGCACCTCCGATTGGATAATTGTCAAAACTGAATGACTACTTATAATTATAACAGATAATGAGTATTATTGAAGTGAGTATATTCATTTTGATATGATATACTAAAGAAAAACGAAACAGGAGGCATGATAAAAAGAAAACAGTAGGCGATACGAGTGCTCTTGTTGCTGTTGTACAATATTCACAACAGTAAGACAGAGTAGATGCTAATTCGACATTTTTAGTGATCCATAGAGGTCTCAACAGGAGGATGAAGGGTTAGCATCGAAACATGCAGTGGTCGTTAAAGACCGGATAGGAGATTGGCTCGGATTGCCAAACAGAAAGCTGTCT